>Ga0209500_10000720_pt1 | contig 27320 bp, 31 predicted proteins | sample S_140212_EF_Meta_FD_187323 | JGI IMG/M metagenome (GOLD analysis project Ga0209500, IMG submission 187323) | Freshwater microbial communities from Lake Simoncouche, Canada to study carbon cycling - S_140212_EF_MetaG (SPAdes) (version 2) | ecosystem: Environmental > Aquatic > Freshwater > Lake ...
CTGGTGGATCAGGTTGGGCTAAGGTAAGTGGCTTTAGTTATGGTGTGGCTGGCCTTAGATTAGAAGGAACAAACCTTCCTCCTGCACCCACTCCCACTCCCACTCCCACACCCACTCCCACACCTACTCCCAGTAATATTTGGGGTTCTGGTTACAATCAGTATGGGCAATTAGGCGATGGCACAATATTTGACAGAAGCTCTCCAGTTCAAAATATTGTATCTGGATCAACATGGACAGGAATATCTGGAGGGTCCACTCACGCAGGAGCAATTTATCAAGACGGCAGTCTTTGGATGTGGGGACTCAATAGCTCTGCTCAACTAGGCGGTGCTTATATTGGGAACTTGGCTATTAGTCCCGTACAAATAAATACGGGTGCTGCTAAATGGAGTTCTGTTTCGTGTGGGGGCTATCATACAGTTGCTCTTGGTGAAGATCAATCAATTTGGACTTGGGGCTATAACTATTTTGGACAATGTGGAAATGGATATACGACAAATGTATTAGTTACTACAATTTTAGATACTGATTATGATTGGTCAAAAATTTCTGCTGGGGCAACTTTTAGTGCTGCTATTAAAGCAAGTGATAAAACACTTTGGCTATGGGGAAATAATGATAGTGGGCAGCTTGGAGACGGTGCAGCTGGTACAAGCCAGAGTTCTCCTGTACAAGAATATTTGTTATATGAATGGAGTCAAGTTTCCTGTGGTTATGATCACGCAGCTGCTATTGCTTACCCATCGAATGAATTATACTTGTGGGGTAATAATACAAGTGGTCAACTTGGACTAAATACCACAGTAAGCTTAGATTCTCCAGTTCTTTTGGCTTCTGGAGAAAAATGGATTTATGTTTCTTGTGGGTTTAGAACAACTGCTGCAATAAAAGATACTGGAGAATTGTTTTGTTGGGGTGTTGGAGGTTATGGTAATCTAGGAGATGGAACTTTTCTTGCAAAATCTTCTCCAGTTCAGACAACCGCTGGTGGTTACAACTGGGCCAAGGTATCTATGGGTAAATATTCACCAAATGCATGTGCTATTAAAGCTGATGGTAGCTTATGGGTTTGGGGATTTGGAGATCGAGGGGCTCTAGGAACTAATAATCAAAATACTTATAATAGTCCTGTAAATACTGTTGTTGATCCTAATACAATTTGGATTGATATTGACACATTTTCAATGGGGTTTCTTGCTTTGGAAGGGAATACCCCGCCTCCTGTCCCTCTTCCAACGCCAGTACCAGCCCCATCACCTTCACCGAGTCCATCACCTTCACCGAGTCCATCACCTTCACCGAGTCCATCACCTTCACCGAGTCCGTCTCCTTCACCGAGTCCATCTCCTTCACCGAGTCCGTCTCCCTCACCGAGTCCGTCTCCCTCACCGAGTCCTGTAAATACTTTTGGTTCATCTGCTTATTTTGCAGGAGGAATTCAAGTTGGATTGAGTGCAAAAGTAGATAAATTTCTCTACTACACAGAAACTATGTCGGCAGTTGTTGCGACTTTGTCACAGGCAAGAGTTTATTCAGCAGGAACAACAAACTCTTATTCTAAAGGCTATATTTCCGGTGGGCATACTGGTGCGTCCGTAAAAACAACGGATCGCATAGCTTATTCAGATGACACAATAACAGCTATGACAACAGCAGATTTGTCAACCGTTAGATCTGGTATGGGTTCTTTGCACGGAAATGGAGCATATGGTTATTACGCTGGTGGATATTCTACAGTACAAGTAGATGTTTTTGATAAAATTGATTATTCTGTTGATACAACCAACTCGATGACATCGCCAGTTCTTTCGGAACAAAAGAGATACATTGGCTCTGTTTCTCATGCATGGCTAGATGGATATTTTATTGGTGGCTATAGTACCGGCACTATGTTGCAAACGGCAGAAATTTTGAATTATTCAAATGATACGCTGAATGCAGTTACCACAGCCAATATTGAAATTGCCACATCAGCTATGATTAGCATTGATGGCAACGACAGTAAAGGATATTTGGCTGGTGGAGATACTGGTTCTGCAATTTTGTCTAACAGGATTTATCAAATAAGTTATGAAACACAAAGCACAAGTCTTTTGACATCATTAAATTTACAACAAAGGGTTTCAAGTTCAGCTGGAGCATCAGATTATTATGCTAGAGGTTATTTTTCGGGTGGCAATCAAGAAAACACTATTGTTGATACGACTTATAGGATCGATTTTACAACTAACTCTTTGTCATTGCTTTCGGGCGCAGGAAAGACTTTAGATCAACCAAGGGCTGGACTTTCTGCTGTAAGCAGAGTGTTTGTAGAGTTTGATTTTCCACCATCTATTGGGGATGGTGATTATGGATATTTTGCTGGCGGTAGCACGGATGTTGGTAGTGTCGTTTCAACATTTGATAAAATAGACTACACTACAGAAGCTTTTGTTAGCACAACTGCTGTTCTAAATGTTGCAAGGGACAAACAAGCTGGATTATCCGAAAATATAACAGTTGGATATTTTTCTGGAGGCAATACTGGAAACTATATCCTTTCTACTGAAAGGCTCACATATTCTACTGATACTGTAGATTTAGTGACTAGTTTGGATTTAGATGTAGTTACAGATACTCTTGGAGGTATTTCTCAAGGAATATCCAAGGGTTATTTGGTAGGAGGTTTTACAGGTGCTGAAGTAGCAACTACGACTAAAATAATTTTTTCCACAGAAACCAAGCTTGCTTTGACGAGTGCCAATTTAGAAACTGCTAGAAATGCTTTTGGCACTATAGATGGAAACAGTTATAAAGGTTATGTCGGAGGTGGAAGCATAGAAGCAGGCTTTGGAACTAGATTGTCAGAAATTTTTTACTACACTACTGAAATTAGTAGAAACTCTGAATCAGCAAGCTTAACAGACGGCAAGAGATACCTCACCGGAATCGGCAATAGATATAACAAGGGTTACTTCCTAGGTGGAATTGGAGAAGCATACGATTCAGTCGATACAATAGATTTTGCTAGCGACATTACATCTGCTATAGCAAACATTTTAAGTTCTGGAAGATATGCTTTAGCTGGAGTAAACTTAACTAAGGGAGGATATTCTAATGCGAAGGGCTTCATAGGAGGTGGCAGAAGCTCTTCAACTGTTTCTGATGTTGTTGATAAGATTGTGTTTACAACAGATGTTATTTCGTCGCTTTCTCCAGTTGTTCTTTCCCAAGCAAGATATGCTTTAGCTGCTGTTTCACAAATTACTGTTCCACAACCAATATATTTGGCAAGAGGCACAATTGTGTTGTCTGGAACAACACCATTTTTAATAAATACAAATTTAGATACACAGGGAACAATTGTAATATATGGTTCTGCGACTGTATCAACTAATGCTTATGCTTATACCACATCAGGTGGAGTTACTTTAAGTGGTACATATCAAGATTATAGTTTTACATTATCTCTACCAGTAACTTATAAAGTATTAGGTATAATAAATGTTTCTTTACCAGTTTACTATAGCATAGCAGAGGAAATATATTATGGATTTAGAATAGAGGGAGAATGTCTTGATCTAACTAACTGCAATGGTCCTTTTAATGAAGAAGCCCCAGAGTGTAGAAAGCGTTCGATTGTCACAATAATTGCAAGGAGTCCAAAAGAAGCCTGTGAGCAGCTTAAAAAGCAAAACTGGATTTGGCCAATCAAAAAGTTCCAAAAGTTCACAAAGCCTGTTTATAAAAATGATGAACAGGCTTTGATAGAAAAAGGAATTTTAAACGAAAATTGTCCGCAGCTTGAAGAAGTACCATTTTGTTATGATCGTGAATGTGCTGATTTCTGTTTAGCATATGATGTTATTGAAGTCGTAACCATAAATTCCACAGCTATTCTAGAAAATTCAGAGTATGTTTCAAGTGGTTCTATCATTATTTTTGGTGGTGCCAGCTATGTTGGCAGCATATACGGAAATTATTTACATTATCCAGTTGTTAGTTTAGGAACGGGAGCTACAGCAGGTTATTTTGCTGGAGGATCAACTGGAGGCAGTTACAACACAACCATGACATCAAGTGTTTATAAGATTACTTATGCAACAAACACAATGGATGCACACACATCTGATTCTCTTTCTCAAGCTAGATATGGTGGTGTTGGATGTTCGGGAACGCAAAGCAAAGGATATATGCTTGGAGGGGTAAGTGGTGTTTCACAATCTTCAGATAGGGCCGACAAAATTACTTATGCAACTGGAACTTTTTCGGTTAATGCAAGCAATATGCTTACAAATAGATGGGGGCTTGGATCAGTTTCAAAAGGAAACTCTTACGGCTATATCGCAGGAGGTCAAGATATTTCTGGATCAACAACATATACATCTTTTGAAAGAATTAACTATACAACAGATGGTATATCTGCTCTGGTTGGTGCCGACTTGTCAAGTCCAGCCCGTTTCGGACTATCCAGCCTTGATGGAAATGATGCAAAAGGTTATTTTTCAGGAGGAAATTCAGGATCATTTCTCGCTTATGTGACTTCTGACAAGATCACTTATAGCACGGAGACTGTTGGTGGAGTTACTTCAGCAGATTTAAATATTGGCAGGTACTACGCAGCTTCGTGTAATGGCAACTTCTTCTTTGGCTATATAACAGGTGGTCAAGGAGCTAGTGGAACTATATCAAATACTGAAAAAACAAATTATGGTACTGAGATTAATGAAGTAGTATCTTCTGCCAATTTGCAAAGAAACACCTCCTATCCCTGTGGAATATCACAAGGTGTAAGTAAGGGATACTTTACTGGTGGTACAAATTCGGCATTATCGAATTTAACTTATGTTTTGTCATACAGTACAAATGTTACATCTTATACTGGTAGCGTTGGAGACATAGATGTATCAACTTATGCATTAATGTCTGCTAGCCCTTATGCTCCTTATACTTTATATCCTATATCCGGCGGTCCTATCATGGGCGGTGTAGCTACAGTAACAACTGTTGATGTAGCTATGACATCGTACTATACAGGTTCTGGTTCAGTAATTATGGGTGGTTCTGCCACTTTGCCTGCGTATTTAGGAGAGCAAATACAGTCTAGCACTATGATAGGGGATATATTCTATTTTGTTCCATATTTTACATCAAGTAGTGGGCAGTCTTTAACTCCACAAAGTACATCTTCTACGATTGCACAATGTGGCTGCAAAAATTTGCCTTTGAAATTTACTTTGTTGACAAATTTGAATACTAGCTCTGCATTGACAAGTTTCATACAGCGCAGTAATTTAACATTTAGCCCTAATCTTATATGTTACTATGATTTGGCATCTGGAAATTTCATACACACGACACATTTGCAAGGTAGAAATGCAGATGGAAAAACTACAGAAAAATGGACTATTATAGCAAATATAAATTGCAATAATGATTTAGATAATTTTAATCAACAATTTATATGGACATTGAACATACTAATTAAGAGATATGTCGGAACAGATGTTGCATTGAATACAAACTTGCAAATTTGGATGCCACAGCAAGTATTTTGTCCTTCATACATCGATAATTCAGTTGGTTTCAATTTACAAGTAAATGTTCAGACAGCAACATGCTTGGGTAATCGTACAACTAATCTTCCGAATGTTTTCATAGATGATAGGATCGAGCTATTTAATTCTGTTGCTTGGAAGCAAACTCCTATATTGAGCATTATATCTTCCACAGTACCTTGATTTATCTTTGGTGGATCATAGAATAGATTATGGAAAATTCTATGTTTACTGTTTTAATTGTCACATTAAGTGTGTCGTTTGTTAACCTACTTGTTTCTGGATTTGTTTTTTTCCGTACCCGTGCTTACGCAAAAGACAATGCTGAAGCGATGAAACTAGTTATGAGCTATTTGACAAAAGCATTTGAAAATAATGCTTCACAACATCAGGATGTTCAAAATTGGACAGAAGATACTATGGGTAAAATGGTAGATCTTGGAAATGGTAATTCGCAAAAAATATATAATGTAATATCAAATCAGCAAGTTTATCTTTCAAGGCTTGGGGAGTTTCTTGGATACCGTCCACGGGGCAATATAGATTCATGACAATTGCAGATGCTAGTAAAAACAACACATACGAGGGTTTCAAGAAAAGATACCCTCATATAGCCAATTTAATAATTTTTAAAACAATAGATTATGCTAAAAATCTAGGAAAAGCATTTGATAATATGGAAGAATTCGATTTGGAATATCCAATAGTATACGACCATGACAATGATAAATGGGAAGCAATAGTATTGATTGAAAGTCAATTGGCCCAAGGAAATCTGTTTTGATGTTAGCGTTTCAGAATTTTCTTATCAAGCACAAAGTTATTCAGGATTTTCCGGTTCCTAATGGGAAAGGTTTTATAGCATATCAAAAGACAGAAAAAAAATTAAGTTCTATTAATTTTATATTTTTTAGTATGGAAAGCTTAAGAAATAGTTTAAGTACATATAATTTTAAATTTACTAATGTTGAGATGAAACCGGGAAATCAATCTAATGATCTATCCTCACGAAACCATGAAGTTGATTGGGAAAAGTTCTTTGACACAATGTTTGACCTTAAGCAAGGCATAAAAAAAGCTGAATCTTACAATATTGCAGAAACCGTAGATGAAGCTGACTATTTAATTTGGAAAAGTTTTGTTATTATTAATGATTCATGGTTTTCTGTCCATTTCAGCAAGGTGCCGAATAGTTTTCTTGAAAGTTTAAACGAGGCGAAATCATTTGAATATAGGCATAAAAATAAAAAAGAGTTTATTGCATATATGAAAGATAATTTCCCTGATATGCATAATTCTTGGGCAAAATATTTTCAGAGAGATTATTGCGATTACTTTTGCAGTTGGTTTCACCATTATTTTTATAGTTAATTGATAGATAACAGCATGAACTTACTCGAATTTTTCTCTGAAAAAAACAATTATAAAGTCTTAAAACTTGGTTTTGAAAAAACTTGTTTTGACAATGGTTGTAAATTTAAAAATTTCTGTAAGGACTCTAAGAACAACGATATATTTACTTGTTTGCATGAAGCTGAAAAGTCTTTTCCTAAACTAGCAATACTATCTGGCCTGCATGGGGATGAGCCCGGAGGTCCTTATGGAATCTTAGACTTTTTTAAAGATAAAGATAATTATAAAAATATAAATCTGTTATCTATACCTGTATTGAATCCGTATGGAATAGAAAGAAACACCAGAAAAGATGCCTCTAATACAGATTTGAATAGGCAATGGGATTCGAATGATAGAAAGATAGTTTATAAAACTAAGAAGATGATATTAAACTTTAAACCAGATGTTTTATTGTCTCTTCACGAAGATGCTTCAGTTGATGGATTTTATCTATATCCAAGTATTGGAATTCCTTCAAAACTGCTTAAAAAGATAAGAAGTATGTTAGGTAATTATTTGGAGCCAATCAAGGATGGTAATATTCATGGAGATAAAGTTGCAGATGGAATTGTTTATGATCCTAATGTGAAGAGACCTAAGCATAAAAAATCTATGGAGTTTTTTTTTGAGAAAAGAAAAATTCCAAACATTACTTTAGAATTACCAAGTCGTTTGGCTCTTGACAATCGTAGAAAAATATACTGTGATATTTTATGTGGGATTTGCAAATACCTTTAATTTAGAATTGGTGCATGAATGCTTCGGAGCTTGGTGGGATTAGCAAAGCGACTTTTCATTGATTTTAGCGATGATTTTCGACTAATTTTTGAAGATGGCTGTTACAAACTAGCCGATCCCTATAATCCATCATGCCATTTGTTAGAAATTTCATTAATATCTAATCAAAAATTTATTGGCAATAAGATTATTGATCTTCAAAAATCATTAAATGTTTCAAGCAAATGGATTCTTGGATTTATTCATGGATACCGTGGTGATATGATAAGATTTAAGAATAAAGAATATTATATAGGACATTTTTTGGGTCAAAAAATGAAAATAAATATCGCTGATAATAACAATGCTGTTCCTATATAGTTTTAGGAGGCATTGTGTGCAGATGCCAAAATTGTTTGGTGATCAATAAACACAATTGGAATAACATGTCTGAAGAATTACAGGCAGAAACACCTATAGCCAGAGCAAGAGCCAGACTTATGTCTGTTGTTAAAATAGTTTTTGCTTTTTTGAAGTTTGCTGGATTGTTTTTTATTGGAATCATGACTGGCATGGGAATCGTGTTGAGAAACCCTCCAGAAGATAAAGCTGCAAAAAAACAAATTGTAGAACTTGTCGCTGAAAACGATCAATTAAAGAAAAATGTCCTACAAATAAAGAATAGCAATCAGCCAAGTGATAAGCCGATAGAAAAAGATACATTGGTTCTTGATTAATCTGGCATTTTGAAAGTGTGGGGACAGGGGTCGCCAAACTTTTCTGCTTTTTTATCTGATAAATTTCCGGGCAAACATTGCGGGTCTGAGACCATGCATTTTTGCTTATTGTATTTTGTTACCTTAAGTGGCTTGAAATCCGGTTCTGGGGGCAATGGTTTAAATGGAACAACTTTACCGGGTGGAAGTTTAGCTGTTGCTGCAACAAACAGCTTTTTGCCATAAGGAACAGTCCAAATTGGATATGGTTTTAAGTGATCAATTTTGAACGGATTCTTTTCCCAACATTTTTGCAATCTTTCATCTGCTGAAATATAGTAAATTGCATCAGCACTTCCCGGAATTAGATATTCTGGTGGATAGTTGCCGATACCACCATATCCTAATGGATATAGGCCTGTTTTGCCAGAAGTCTTTCCTTCATTTAATTTACAATAAAATTCATAAAAAGATTTCATGTATTATTTATGGCTTGATGTTATAATATTAATATCAAATAAAGGCTAACATGAACGATCCAGAATTTTTTAAGCGATTGCATTCTTTTGATCAAGCGTCAACTGGTTTTAATACGATGGCCACTTTTCTTGGTGCGTATTTGGAGTCGTTGATTGTTTCTGGGTTCACAAGAGAAGAGGCATTTTCACTTGTGACAGATTATCAAAAAATTCTATTGGCTCAAAGCTTTGGTGCCGTTGTAGATGAAAAAAATAAGTAATCGAATAGTGAAGATGATAAAGATGATTAGGAAAATGGTGAAAACATGGATATTTTGGAAATTAATACCGGAAAACATAATCGTGGAAACTGTCGTTGCGATGAATGTTGGCAGGAGTATCCTGTTAAATGCAATTGTGGTGGTTTAATTCACGCTGAGTATTTGGGAGATAGTGCAAAAGGCCCAAATAATCCCATGGGTGTTAAATGCCTATGTGATAAATGTGGTAGTCGTTTTATGCGGTCAAATAGCAGGCCGAAGAACAGAACCGGCAGTAATAATAAAAATAGATATTAGTTTTATCCACGCCCAAAAAATAGGGATATAATTATAGTGAAATTCAAGGGAGTGTGTCATGCGTTACATTACGGCAGATATTATTAATTTCATGAACGATATTGAAAGTCGAAACGATCAATTCGAGAAAACATGGAATGAGAGGATGGACGCACTTCAGGATAACTTTGATGAGATTAGGGACAAACTGCCAGAAAATGTAGTTAGCTTCTATGGACAGCATACCCTTTTGGGATGTCCTGTATTTTGTAGGGCAAACAATTACAAAACAGAAGAATATTTTTTTGTAATTGGAAAACAGACTGAAAATAAGATTTTGTATATATCTTATGATATGCCATATCAGCCAGAGCGTGACTTGTTCACAGGCATGGGTTTTTCTTCAGAAGAGCCTGCTGTTTGGTTGTATGATGAATTTCACATGAAAAAAGACTACTACGAACATCATGTCATATTTAGCGATGGCAATTCTTATGTGATACCTTTTAGATCTTTGTATTTGAGAACTACTAAATGGTTTGAAGATTAAAATATATATTATCAAGAACAGCTATCGAAACATATAAATATATTGATGCTTGAAAAATTAACAAAACCAGTATTGGTGCTTAACAAGAATTGGACAGCAATAGGTACAAGTCCTGTTTATAAGGCTTTGAATTTATTGTTTTCTGATGATAAAAATGGCAAGAAAAAAGCCTTGATTATTGATGAGACATGTGTACCTTACACATGGGAAGAATGGTCAAAGATAAAGCCAGATAATGAAAATGATGTAATTAAAACAGTTTCATTTTCTTTTAAGATACCTCAAATAATAAGATTGACCAAGTATGATAAATTCCCAAAGCAGATTGTAATTTTTTCAAGGGCAAATATATTTAAGCGAGATGATTATAAATGCCAGTACTGTGGTATAAGGCCGGGGAGTGAAGAGTTGACTATAGATCACATTATTCCTAAGTCTAAGGGTGGAAAAACAACTTGGGAAAATTGTGTTTTATCTTGTACTCTATGTAACTCTATTAAAGGCAATCGTTCTTTGAAAGAAGTTTTGCATCCAAGATTTCCGCATGGAATGGTGCTGACGAAAACACCAATAAAACCAAGATTAAAAGATTTAAGAATGAATATTTATTACGAATCTTGGAAACAATGGTTAGATTCAGCATATTGGAATATTGAACTAGAGAATCAAAATTAAAATGCAAGAAGATGTAATCCTAGAGATTGTGCCAAAAAACTTTATATTGTTGTGTTTTGCTTATAATCGCATCAAAATTAAAGACGCTGTAAATTTTTGTCAAAGTTTCAAACAATTATTTCCCCAACCTAATTTTGCAGTTATTCATGTTGATGGTGTTCATGAAGCTAAGCTCGAAGGAATAGCTAGAGCAATTACAACTCTTAAATTTGATTTTGATGAAACTAAGTTTTATCAGCAATTAAGAATCAAAACAAAAACTATGAGAGTTTTGCCTAAGATTTTGACTTATTACCATTTGTCATCAAATAATCAAAAGCTTTTTACTGAGATGGGATATTATCTGTGTGATTTTAACTCACCTGATTGGAAAGGGCAATTGGAAAACTATGCAAGAGAATTCGACCAATAAAACTTTTAAATATCAAGCTAGGTTTAGTGTTACTGATTTTTTTGTTGATATTGTAATTCCTTTTCGTGACCAAAATGCTCAAGTACTGGAATTATTGCAGTCAATTTTTGAAAAAGTTAGAAAGCCTCGTTGTCAAATATATCTTGTTGATGACGCTTCAAAAAACAAATCTTTCATATCGAGTTTTTCTAAAACACAAGATGTTCATTTAATACAATTTGACAAACCTGTTGGATTTGGTGCTGCCGTAAATGAAGGTGTGCGTCAAACCAAGTCTAGCGTTGTTTGTATTATGCATAGTGATACAAAAGTTATAGAGCCTAATTTCTTATGGAATCTTTGTGACGATTTTTATAAGTTAAGAAACGAAAACATAGCATCTATTTGTAGTGTCACCAACAATGCCATGAATTCTCGTCTGAAATTCATGCAAAAGAACCAAAGTGTTTCCGGTGCCCCGGAAAAGTTTGTGGACACCAATTCTCCATTCATATGCACATTGATTAATAAACAAATTTTCAACATATTGGGAGGATTTCCAGAATATCCCCTTTGTTGGTACGAGCACGAACTTTTCGGGGATAAGTGTAAGAAGGCAGAATTTGCTCAGTATTATAGCAATTCTAGTTACATATATCATGAAGGAGGTTCGACAATAACAAAGCTTGTTAATGAAAACAATTCATATATGGAGATTTTAAAAAATAATTTGCGAGTTTATGAACAGGAACGGAAAAAGTTTTTGGTTGGTTGACTATTTATTTTAAGACAGTATTTTGAATTGGGGTTTCTTTAATTTTCAAGGAGGGCCAAGGCATGGATGGAACTATCAAACTTTCTGATAATTTTTATAAAGTTGATATCAATAATATTATTGTCGAAAAGACTTCTGATGAGATAGACGATGATAACTCATTATCTGATATTGCTTTTATGAATCCACGATCTTTTACTGAAACATTTGAGTATAGCGCCAACGGATGTTCAACGGAAGAAATTAATTCTTTGAAGAAATCGATACAAGAAAGGGGCCTACTTACGGCTTTGATTGGTCGCATTAAGGACAACAAGGTACATCTAATCAACGGCCACAGAAGGCTGTTGGCAATCAAGGAATTGATGCGGGATCAGGCAGAATGTTATGATCAATCCAGTCGATCTAGGGTTTCTGCCAATGAATTGTATTCTCAAATTTTTATACGGTTGTATGAGGGTGTAAATGAACTAGATTGCTATGTCATGGCCTTCGAAGAGGACAAAACGAAAGTCAAATTTGGCGCAGGAACAGAATACAAGTTTGTTCAATACTGTCGTGAGAAAAAGATTTCTGACGACAAAATACTTGAGATGACAGGCAATAATGATCAATGGCTTGATAATGTAAAGTCTTTGCTTGAAAAATTATCAGAAGATTACGATATTTTGGATGCATTGTTCAGTAACAGGATGAATATTTCTGCTGCTAAAAAGCTTTCCATGTTTGAATCAAGGGCCGAAAGACTTCAAGCCTTTAAAGAAGCTTGCCAAAAAGCAGAACAAGAAACTGATCTTAAGAAGAGGAAACAAACAAAAAGCATTGTTTCTACTAAGAAAAAGATTGAAAATGCCTTGGCAGAAAAGGCTCAAGCAAGCCATAGTGGTGATGTATCGGCTGAAGAAGCTGCTGATGCGTTGATTGAGAATTACAGGCAGCAAGAGGTAAAGCAGAAGGAAGCTATTGAACAGATTGAACCAAGGGTTACAGGCAGAAATATCATTGCTCCTCCTGCTAGAACGAATATAGGCAAGAGAGAAAAGAAGGTTGGCAAACCATCTGAAAAGGTCTCTATTGGGGATCAGGGAATTGCTTATACCGATATTGTCTCTAAATGGATTCATCCAATTGAAAAGATGTTGTTAGAAGGTAATGCTCCCATCCAGCCTATTGTTTTGGATTTTGCTAAAGAACTGTTAAACTCTGTCATTGAAAATCAAGAAGACTGTGAGGCTTTTTTGAATAAATGGACAGGAATATTCGAAAATAAAGGGTTAGTTATATAATTGGTTTTATTGACAAGCAAATGTGCAGAATTTCTCTGCACATTTGCTTGTCGTTGTATAAATAATTCTGATGATATCTTATTGTCCATTTTGTTCGGAAATGTTACCTGAAAGATTAATCGACGGTCTTATACTTTGTCCTAAATGCAATAAGATTATTGAAAGTTCAAGAAAAAATATATTATTATCTGCATTCAAAATTCTGAAAAAAAAACAACACACTAATTTTAAACAGTTTAAATTTGAATTACAGTTGAATGATGCAGATTTTGAATTAGTAATTGAAGCATTTGAAATAGATTGTTTTAGTGTTCAAGAATTTGAAAAAAAAATAAAGACTCTCGTTAATTTGTAACGAGAGTCTTCACATGGGTTTTTATTCGTATTTTTTAAAAAATTCTGTTTCTGTTTGGTTGGATCGTTTAATTAATTCAGTCCTTGTAATTTTATATCTATTGTCAGCATCTATTCCTATTCTAACCTTTCTGTTATCATCAATTCTACAGATTATAATACTGATGAATGATCCGTCTGGGCACCGAATAGTAATTTTTTCATCTTCTTTTCTGGTCAGCACAAGCATTTGGAATCCTCCCTTGATTAATCATTTTATTCAATTATTTTATTAAAACAAGTTTTTTTTAAGAGTTGTTATTTTTCAACATTTTTAGTAAATTAGTTCAGGCAAAACAAGGAGGTAAAAAATGGATGTTGATTATAATAAGCTAGCAGAGGGTAATAGAATTGTTCTTCTCTGTAGAGATAAAATTAATACTATTAGAAAAGATAAGAATAAAAAGAATTTTTTAGACCAATTTAATGTTGGATATAAATTTTCATTTTTCTATTTGATCAAATTTTTAAAACACAATCAGGATGTTGCTCAAAAAGTTCTTGGAAATATATATTCTGACAATAAATCAAAGATGCTTTATGCGGATTCTGTCGAGGTGTTTTTGATCAAACAATACATTCCAGCAGTTTATTATGAGATGGGAAAGAAGAAAGTAATGGTTGAAGGCATGCCAGATATGTATCAGTTTTGTTTGGAAGGATTGCGAAATAGTGTTTGGAAATATACTAGGGAAGATATAAAATTTAGTACTTTTGCTATTAATGGAATAAGAAATAATATTTGTATATTTAGGAAAAGAGCGGCTAAGGAGAAGAGAACAAACAAGTGGAACAAAGTCTCTTTGTTTATTGATTTCCAATCTGGAAATGCGAAAGAATCTTTTGAACATGAAATTGTTGATCAAAAAGACAACAGTCCTGTGATTAGCATTTTTGATTTTTTGAAATCTATTGCCCCCTTGGCAAAAATCACAGAAAAACAAATGTTTGAGATAAGCAATTATGTTGCTATTCGAAAAACTAAGCAGACAGATCACGGAGTATTGAATAATGCCAAAAGAAAAATAATAAAGTTCATAGGAGAAAATCCAGAGATCATTCCGCAATTTGCAAAGGTTATAGGATAAAACTATGAAACAACTTGGATTGTCTTTGAGTTACTTATTGGATAAGAAACAAGAATTAGAAAGTGAATTGGCTACCATTCACAATCTAATCAGTTGTTTTTATCCTTCTAAAATTGATTCAGATATAAAAAAAGGTCCGGGTCGTCCAAAGGGTTCTAAGAACCCTGATAGCCTTGACAGCATAATTTTGAATGCTTTGAAGAAATCTAAGGATGGTTTAGCATTTTCATCTATCATGTTATTTGTATTGAACTCTGGTTATAAATCGATGGCTTCTCAAAAGGTTTTTCGTAGTATGTTGAAATCTAGATTGAGTTGTTTAAAAACACAAGGGTTAATAGAAAAAGAAGATAATGATTTGATTTTCAAGCTGCGATAAATGAATTTACTTGCATTAATCAAAGTTGCGAATTAAATTTGATTTATGCAAAAGCGAAAGACAATCAAAAAAACCCCACCCCGTTGTGCCTTTTGTGGTAAGACTGCAAAAGAAGTTGGTTTCCTTATCGAAGGAAGTGCTTTAGGAAATTCAGTTTGCATATGTTCTATATGTCACAATACATGTGATCATATATTTACATACAAGTTTGATCGTGAAAAGAAATCTTTTTCTAATTCCAACATAAGTAAAAAATTATCGCAAATAGTACCTAGACAAATAAAGCAGTTCCTCGATCAACATGTAATTGGTCAGGATGATGCTAAGTGCGCTTTGGCAATATCGATTGCAAATCATTATAAAAGAATATTTGCTCCAAAACCTGATAAATCCTGTGAATACAAGGATGTTAAACTAGAAAAAAGTAATGTTTTATTCATGGGGCCTACTGGCTCTGGCAAAACTTTATTGATTAAGAAACTAGCCGAATTTTTAGATGTTCCATTGGCTATTGGCGATGCAACATCTTTAACAGAAGCGGGATATGTAGGAGAAGATGTAGAGAGTATTATAACATCTTTATACAGAAATGCAGAGTATGATGTAAAAAAAACTGAGAAAGGAATAATTTATATTGATGAAATTGATAAGATAGCGAAGAGCAGAAACAATGTTTCAATAACTAAGGATGTAAGTGGTGAAGGCGTACAACAAGGGCTTTTGAAGATTATTGAAGGAACCGTTTGCAATGTGAGCCCACAGGGAGGGAGGAAGCACCCTGAACAAAAGTTTTTGCAAATAGATACATCTAATATACTTTTTATTGTTGGTGGTACATTTGTTGGGTTAGATGATATTATTGCTAGAAGAAATGGCCAGAAAATGGGGTTCGGTACTGTTCACAAGAGTGAGGAGGACATGGATGTTTTACCTGAAGACTTGGTTTGTTTTGGCATGATTCCAGAATTTGTCGGAAGGTTTCCTTTAATACAAAAGTTGAAAAGATTAAAAGTAGAAGACTTAATTCATGTATTGCTAGAACCAAAGAATTCTTTGATTAATCAATACAAAAAATCATTTAAGTATGATAATGTAGAATTAGAATTTGATAAATCAGCATTAGAAAAAGTAGCTCAAATAGCTTTTGATTTTGAAACTGGTGCAAGAGGTCTAAAGCAAGTTATGGAGAAAGTTCTTTTTGATTTTAGTTTTAATGTAGATCAATATAAAGGCCAAACTTTGAAAATCACAGAACAGGATGTTGAAAGAAGTTGGAAAAAAATACTAAAATAAGAGATTTAGGTTGACACAAGTAAATCTAATATAAATAATAATTTTAATATTCAAACATTTCTTTTCAATTTATATTAGAGGACAACATGAGTATTGCTGAACTTCAACAAGAAATTAATAAGAAAAGTTACAAGTTTTGGCATCTTGATATATTTGATGACGAGTCCAAAATTGAAGAGATTCTGGATGAAATGCCAAACATCCAAGATTTTAATAAAAAGAAGGCGCAAATAGATAAGCAGATACAGAAGGTTACTCCAGAACTAAGACAGTTTTATTGTGAACCACTCCTTTCCAAAGAACAAGAAGTTTTCATTTTTCGAAAATTCAACTATCTGAAATACATGTCATTTAAGTTTTATAAAGCATATGAAATTGACAATAATATAGAGAACGAACAAAAAGCGATTTGCTACTATAAAAAAACAATAAATTTACGAAATTTTTTGGTAAGATGCAACACAAGACTTGCTGCTAAAGTATTGAAGAAAAGAAAAGATTACTATGGTGATAATATAAGCGATTTAATTAGTGATTGTTTTATCAATATTATTAAAGCAGTTGATGGGTTTGATTTTAGAAGAGGGTTCAAATTTTCAACATATTGTATGTGGGTTTTGATGAACAATACTTTAAGAGAACATTCTTCAGACAAGAAGTTTTATGAATCCTTTTCAACAAATTTGGATAACGGATTTTTTGCTGAAAAGATAGATGAAAATGATTTTAATGCTTCGATATCATTTGAAAACGCCGAAGGAGTTAATACAGATATTAAAAAGATACTAGAAATGATAAAAGAAAAAGATGAGCGTGAATACTTTGTTCTCGTAAATTGCTTTGGTTTAATGGGACAATCAAAACGAACTCTTAAGGAAATAAGCAAAGACCTTAAGCTAACAAAAGAAAGAGTTAGACAGATAAGAGAAAACTCAATCAAATATTTGAAATTTGAAATAATGTGTGGAAAACTAAGTTTGTCTGTTGGCAATATATAAGGAATGGATGAACAATTATTTTTGTCTAAATCTTTTGAAGATGAAATTGATACAAAAGAATTTAGACAACATATTATCGATGAATTTAAAAAAGCACATGCAAACATTAATTGTGCTCACGACTTGTCTGACTCACTATACATGGCTGATTATATATTGAGATACAAAAATGCATCTGGGATAATGGTTGAATTTGGATGTTTTCAAGGCGGGATGACAGCTAAGCTTTCACATTTAGCACATATATTGAATAAGAAGTACTATGTATTTGACTCTTTCATTGGATTAATTGAATCTGCTACTTATGAAACTTATGATGAAAGCTACAGCCATTTAGGAGTGTTTAAAAAGGGAGATTATGCTTCTTCTTTGGAAAATACAAAATCAAATGTTGAAAAATATGGGAAAATTGACAATTGTGTTTTTGTGCCCGGAATAATTGAAGTAAATCTTGAAGAATTTGATGAAGAAATTATGTTTTGTTTTATAGATGTTGATTTGATTCCTACTGCTAAGGAAATAATAAAAAAGGTATGGAACAAGATAACTACTATTGGTTTGTTTACGCATGAAGCATGTATAAGAGATTACATGAAAGAAATACTTAATTCAAATTTCTGGATGCATAACTTCAATTCAAAGCCACCTAGTTGCTTGAGCGACTATGTGAAAAAACAAAAAAAATCTCATGGACTTCCCTTGGCTGGGTGCCTTGATTTCTTAATTAAACAAAAGTCTTTTAATAACGAGGATACACCATGAATTTTACAGAAGCATCTAGCAATAAACAGTCGGAAGATGTAGTGGATTTTCTCAAAAATAGAAGGACTGGGGCAAAAGAATCTGCTGCCTCTGCAAAGCAAAAAGGTGGAGATGCCATCGTTTCTTATTACCACTTTGCTGCCAAGGATCAACCATACGGAGAGATTACTGGCATCTTGAAGTCAGAAGGCCTTGATGAGGCTAAAAAACTGTGTAAGAGAAAATATAAAGAACTTCTAAAAGCTGTTGATTTGGATATGACACAAAAAGAGTATCAGGCAGTAGTAGGTAAGATTGAAGTTTATGGAGAATGTTACATCAGATTTTTGAGCGAATAAAAAATAAGACCCTTGTTAAAAGGGTCTTATTTTTGTAATTTAAAAATAAATTTTTTATTTACTTACACTTACATCCCTTGCAAGAGCAGTTTTTGCAATCACATAGTTTGCAGTCTGTTTTGCAACCGGAGCATTTGCATTCACACATATTTTTACCCTCTTTAAGTAAAACGAACTCACCGAACGACAAAAATCCTTCCTTAAACCTTTCAGGAAGCTTTTTGTGTTTTGTCTTAGCAAAATCTTTTACCGCCTTTTTAGACATAGACTTTGCTGCTTTTTTTATTTTGTTGCTTAAACAAATACCTGTGTCTTGGCATTTCTTTACTGCACCGAAAAACCGTTGTTGTGATTTGGATACGCTTGGCATAACTTATTTATTAAGCTAGAATATTTTTTTCTTGATTTTTTGGCTTTGCCAGAGTAGATTGTTTTTAAGATTCAAGGAGGCAAAAATGTCTAAAGCGATTAAAGATAAAGTTATTTTTTCTAATGTATCCGATCCGTTCATAATTAAAAAATGTGACAATAGTATTGCTGGATTTGGGCAGAATGTATGGAGGGTAATTGATATAGAAACTCTCAAACTAGTTTGTTATATAAATGATGATAAGAATATTTATTTACCTTCCCCAATAAGCTTCGAGTCTATACATAATCTTATGAAATTTATTCAAGATTATAATTTAGCTAAAGTTTGCTCCAAAGTTGTTTAACTTAAATTTTTTTGTAAAAGATACTAGATGGTTTTATCCATGTCTTATAATTTACCATATTTTTGAAAGAGTCAGCCATATATTCGGCAGTTAGTAAGCTAATGGTTTCGTCTTCACGAAGTTCTTTGACAATTTCTAATTGGAATGAATGTATTTTTATATCTGGATAATGTCTTACCCATAATTGATTCATGTTATTAAAAGAAAACCCAGAATACATGCCCCCCGGAGCACTATCGTAGCACTTAAGACCATTTTTTTGAAGCATATAGATGACATATTCTTTAAGCGATAATGGGCAACTATAACTGTTGTAATGTTTGCCTGCGCCATTTCCAAGTATTATTTCTAGATTTTTTTCATTCGTGATTTGTCTTATTTGATTAGAAATACCATGTATCCAGACTACAATGCAAATGCCATTTCTTTTTGTAATGGCGTTTGCGGTTCTGAGAACAGGAAATAAAAACTCGTCAGCAACAACATCTTTCATGTGAGAAATATTGTTGCAGTTAGCTTTTTCATTGTCTATATCTAAAACATCCGACTTTTGCCAACCATGATTTATTATTGCATTACAATTAAGTACGCTTGCTATTCTTTCTGTGATGATGTCGGTATTAAAGTCATCCCCTTGATAGCCATGAGGGGCTATCAGAAGATATGGTTTTGATCCATATTGGATTGTTACTCTTGATTTTTCCATATGATATTTTAGTCCAATCTTGGCGTTATTATATAGAAATTTTCAGATAATTCTAAATACAAAGCGTAAATAGCGAATTGGAGGTAACCATTTTTTATGAAGTCTAAGCCATCTAGAATTAAAACAGTTGATCTTCGCAAGGCAAAGCCAGCGCAGATTTTTAATATTATCCGTGCCTTAATGGATTTAAAGCCCGAAAAATTTAAGATAAAAATTCGTAAAGTTGATTAAGCCTCTGGCGAAACTAATTACCACACAAACTATGGATAGGTTGACATAGAACGATCTAGTCTCTATGGTAACATGGTGTAATCAATATTAATTAAGGAGGATATCTTAATGGGCACAGTAAGCAATCTGTATGAAATTGCAGATAAAAATGATTTCAAAGTTATATCTCAAGGTAATCTACTCAGTAAGAAATGGTTTGAAACGCTAAATCAGAAAAAGGGAACTTATATTAGTTTTGTTGGCAAGCTGTCAAAAGACCCAGAATCTTTGTTGTCAGATGCAAGTGAAGATATAAAAGCAGAGTTTTACAAAGAACTGCCTAGTATGTTGATGCCGTTGCTGATGGAAGAAGAGCTTATCAAAAATTCTACTAGAATCATTTACAACTTGATCCACAAGTTGAGAATCGATGAGCCAAATCACGATGATGCTTACGCAATTGGTTTAATGGCATTTAGGAATGCAATTTGGTACTATACAAAGTCAGAAATTCTTTTCACAACCTATGCTTATATCGCTGTGAAATCCAAGCTACAAGAATTTAAGCGAGTTCTTCGTATGCGTGATAAGGAAAATTCAAGGGTGTGTGCTATCAGTTTTTTGCCTTTCAAGGATGTTGGAACAGATCAAGATCGAGTAGGTTTAGAAAAACTTGATAGTAAGTTTAAAAATGATACCAAACAATTTAACTTATTGAAAAACATGGAGAAAAATGTAAGCTTTGAATATCTTATCAATAGTGCATGTTACGATGAAACTGATAGAAAGATTATTCGTAGCTATTTGCAAAATCGCAAGAAGTGGGTTGAAAACTTTATTAACAACAATCCAAGTCCAAGGACTGGTAAGAAATATTGTAAGTGGGCAGTTCATAAGCGATTCAATAAAATTATTGAAAGACTGAAAGACATTGTTACTAGTGAAGATATACAACAATATCAAATAATTGTTAAGAAAGTTTGATCTCTGGCGAATCTAATGATGCTGTGATTTAAGTACAGAATTATCAATTATTGAGGAGGGTTTGAAATGGCTATTGTTAATAAGTTTGACAAAAATTGCTCGGCCTGCCAAAAAAATGTTTTTGCAGGAGAGGGAGTTGCTGTCAATTATAGCGATGAATGGTACACATATCATAACGACTGTGTGCCTGTCGAATTTCAAGGCCAGACTGTCAAGAAAGATACCAATCGTCCTTCTGAAATAACAGAGGATGGTTGTGTCTTTATTCCTTTTAACGCTGCCCATGTTGAACTTATTAAGACAATTCCGAACCGTTCTTGGGATAAACAAAATGGGTGCTGGAAATTCCCGTTGACAAAGGCCTCGATTGACAGAGCGGTTGAGATTGGCAAAATCTTGAATATTAAAATTGCTGATTCTTTGTTGGCTGAATTTATTGAAAAACCAAATTGCAAAAACTTTGATAAGATGTTTGATTACCAAAAAGAAGGTGCAAGGTTTCTTTCTAGCCGTAGCGCAGCTTTGCTTGGTGATGAGATGGGAACTGGAAAAACAATCCAGACTCTTTGCGCTCTGCCACTACAGGCAAGGGTGTTGATTGTTTGTCCCTCTAGCCTTAAGTTCAATTGGGTAAAAGAAGCAAACAAATGGAGACCAGATTACAAGGTTACTGTTTTGAATAGTAGCAAGGCCACTTCAGATTATGAAGTAGATATTATCGTTGGTAAAGACAAATTCCGGCTTCCCAATCCCAACGAAATTATGATTATGAACCGTGAGCTTTTGCCAGAAATGCTTGTTCCCAAGAAGACTGCGGACAAAGACTATCCTGTTTGTGTTCTCGATGAAGATTTCAAAAGGGTTATTGGTGAGACTTATTTGATTGTTGATGAGGCTCATCAATACAAAGGAACCAAAACTAGCGGTCATAAAAAGCTAAGGACTTTGTCGAGAAATGTGAAGAGCATTTGGGCTCTTACTGGAACACCTCTGCTTAGCAGACCTGAAGACCTGTGGGGTGTATTTGCTGCTTGCAATCTCGAAAAGATTGTATTCAACAAGTATGGTGTTAAACCTTACGACTACTTCTTTCAGCTTTATAACGGGAAAAGGGCTCGTTACGGGATTGAATGGGGATCTCCTTCCACGGAACTGCCCGATTTGATTTCAAGGGTACGCCTTGCCAGAAAGCGCAAGGATGTTTTGTCGCAGCTTCCCGATAAGATTTACACCAACATCTTAGTTTCTCTTGATTCCGCTTCAGGGGATACAATCAAGAAGAGTCTAGACAATCTGGAGAAAGAATATAATAACATTTTGAGTCATGGATCTTTGCCTCCTCTTCAAGCTTTCAGCAAGATTAGAACCGAGATCGCAAAAAGTCGAATTCCTGCCATGATGGAATATATTCAGGAATGTGAAGAGCAAGAAGTTCCTCTTGTTGTTTTCTCTGCACATATTGCTCCTCTGGATGCCCTTCGTTTTGAAAAAGGATGGGGAATCATTGATAAAGATACCAAGATCGATGACAGGCAAAGAATTATCGATGATTTCGAAAATGGTAAGCTCAAGGGTATAGCTTCTACCATTTATTCTGGTGGCACGGGCTTTAACATGACCCATGCGTGGAAAGTTTTGTTTGTTGATCTTGATTGGGTTCCTGCCAACAATAAGCAGGCTGAAGATCGTGTCTGTCGGTTGGGTCAAAAGAGCAATAAGATTGAGATTATCCGTTTTGTTTCTGATCATCCTCTTGATCGTCGTTTGTTTGAACTTTTGGATCAGAAGGAGAAACTGATTACTCAAACTTTTGATAAAGACCCTTCCGTTGAAATTCCTCCTGAAAAGATTCCAGTCAAGAATGGCAGGAATTATGTTGAAATTGTCTGTGAGTATGAATCTGCAAGGTCAAATGGAGTAATTGCTAGTTATGAAGAAGATGTGGCATTTGAGAAAGCGCAAAATATCATTAATATAAAGCCTGAAGAAGATTTCTATCCTCTTGTTTCAAGGACAGATGTAAAAGCTCTTAAAAATCTTATTGAAAAGTATTCTAATGACTCCTTGTATTTGAGGGCTCTTTGCCTTATTATTGGCAGATATGAATCACTTTTTGATAGGGTCAAGGCCAATGATTAACCAAAATTCTACTGCCGATTGGTTTTATAGATTGTTAGAAATTCGTAAATTTCCTCAATCTGTAACTCAAGAAGAAATTTTAAAAATGGCAGACGATTTGGTTTATGGATTTTTAGGGGAAAATGCATTGCAGCAAAAAATAGTTAATTTTGGATTGAATAAAGCATCAGATATAACTATAAATAATATTAATGATTGATGTAGTTGCTATAAATGGTATATCAGAGTACATTCTTAGAAATTTTATTAATTGCCATAAACCAAAATCTAAAAAAAAGAAACTAATAGATAAAATTGATATTTTTAATATATTTAGATTATTAACAAATCACAAGATATCATCATATTTCGATGTATCATTTATTGCTGGTAAAGAAGAAGAGATAAAAGAATTAATTGATGAAGGGGAAATTGATTCATTTATAAAAGAAATAAACCCTTTTTTTAAAAAACCCTATAATCAAAATAAATATGATTTTTATGTCAAATACTATTACATTTCCAAACTAGTTGTAGAACAGGTAGCCTTGCTTTTAGAAAGCAGGCAAATTCCTAAATGGTTTAAAATAATTGATGTAACAAATAATAAAGAAGTTGATAATGCTAGTTTAGACATACAATCTGATAAAAAATTGGTAGCACTATTTAGAACTTTTGATGAAGCAAAAGATAAAATGGAGTACTATGCTACTCCATTTTACACTTTGGGAATGAAAATAGAAATGAAAATTGATGTTTTGAATGAAATCAATGAGATTTTATCATCTGAAACATTTATATTTTATTAAAAATCAACTATAATTGTATGACTATTTTGGAGATACCATGCAAATTGAACATGATATAAAGTTAGATTTTAATGATGTTCTGATCAAGCCCAAGAGAAGCCAAGCGGTAAGCAGGGCTGATGTAGAGTTAACTAGAAAATTCAAATTTTTAAATTGTCAACATCATGATGACAATCCAATAGATGTTGGAGTTCCAATAATTGCTGCCAATATGGACACAATTGGTACTATGGAAATGGCTAGAGAATTAGCTAAACATGGCTGTTCTACTGCTCTACACAAATTTTATTCTCTTTCTGAAATCGAAAAATTCTACAGAGAAGAAGATGAGTCTGTTCTAGATAAAGTTTTTTATACTACTGGCACAGGTAGTGCAGATTTTGAAAAGCTAAGGGTGTTGTATAAGTTGGCAGTTCCTTTACCAAAGATTTGTATTGATGTCGCTAACGGCTACACCCAATCTTTTGTTGACAAGTGCAAAGAAGTACGGGATTTGTTTCCAAACAGCATTATTATGGCAGGCAATGTTTGTACGCCAGAGCAAACATTAGAATTATTGCTTGTAGGGAAAGTAGATATTTTGAAATGTGGAATAGGTGGAGGAAAGTCCTGTAAAACTCGTCTGGTGGCTGGTGTAGGCGTACCACAGTTGAGTGCCATCATTGAATGTGCGGATGCTGCTCATGGAGTAGGTGGTCATATTTGTTCAGATGGTGGAATTAGAATGCCGGGGGATGTTGCCAAAGCAATCGGAGCAGGTGCAGATTTTGTTATGATTGGTGGTTATTTTGCAGGGCATGATGAATGTTGTGGTCATTTCATCTGTGATGAAAATGGCAAGAAACAAAAGATGGTTTTCTATGGAATGAGTTCTGAAGAAGCGATGGAAAAACATTATGGTGGGAAAGCAAATTACAGAGCTAGTGAAGGTAGAGTTATGGAAGTGCCATATAAAGGCAAGATATCTGAAACGATTGAAGAGGTTTTAGGAGGTCTTAGAAGCACTTGTACTTATGTAGGTACAACAAAACTTAAAGACCTCTCCAAATGCACTACTTTTATTAGAGTGAATAGAGTTCACGATAATATGTCTTAATTATCGGGTGGGTGCAGAAGATTGAGCCAATTTAGCCATCATTGGATTAACCGCTGGTTTAGCAGGGGCAGAAGACTGAGCTAATTGTGCCATCCTAGGATCAACCGCTGGTTTAGCAGGGGCAGAAGACTGAGCTAATTGTGCCATCCTAGGATCAACCGCTGGTTTAGCAGGGGCTGGGTTAGCACCAACTCCAAATTTTTTCTGAAGAACTTGGTTGGTGAAGCTATTCACAGTACCAATCATTTTTTTCATTTGCTCTTGGGCGCTTGGGCCACCACCTAATTTAAAAATAGTTGCGAAATAATTCTTAATAGCAGTTTGTAATAGTTGGTTCTTGGCAGCAAAGGCTTGTTGTTCTGGTTTGACTGCTGCTGCTGCATATATTGCTTCGTTTATTCTCTGTGCAATAACATTGTCGAGCCATTCGAAAACTTGATGTAAAGGATTACGATTGCTGCTTTCTAACAACCTTTGTCCTTTGACCCTCAATGTGTTAATGTCACCAACGGTTATACCTGCTTCGGTTAGGCCATTTGAAAGGTTGTTTAAAGCCACATCATATTGCAATTCGAGTCTTGTTTTCATGTTATTCTCCAAATACGATAAATTATATATCATTAAACTTGATAAAATCACGGAAACTCAAGCCAACATTGTAATTGTCAAAAACTTTTACATCCTTACAAATGTTATCAATTTGATCAACTATGTTAGCTTCTAAATTATTTTCTATATTTTTAGATTCTTGTTCAGCATCTTTAATCTTTTCAAGGTTGGAAACATCATTATTTTTGATATAATCTTCTTGTGATCTTTGAATTATGCTTGCAAGTTTTCTTCTTTCACGCAAGGTGTTGAATATCTTTTGGTCAATATCTAAGTTTTTTGCAACTGGGTAATAAACTTCTGGGCTTGTTAGCGTGTTTATTCTATGTATTCTTCCTTCGGCTTGATCTGCTGATTCTGGAGTATAGAAGACATCGTTAATAATCATGTTTCTGGCGATATTAGGGAAGTCAATTCCTGTCCCACCTTTTTGCATCGTCATTACAATTACTCGAACTTTAGGGTCTGTTTTGAATCTATATTTATTAGTTTCAAGTTGTTTGTCAGTTATGTCTCCGTAATATCCTAATACCTCTAATCCACATTTAGGCATTTTGTTTTCTTTGCAAAATTGATTCAGAGCCTCCTGAATTCGCTTAATAATTTCTCTTGCAACAGGTTTGAAGTTTGTAAAGATAACAATTTTTGTATCTTTTTGAATTTTATCATTTGGTACTGATATTTTTTTGGCTTCATCTTTTATTTGTTTTGCGTTATTTTTCAACAACTGCTTTACTTTGTTTATGGTTATTGGAACTTTAGAGATTGCTATGAGTCGTCTAATAGTTGTTATATTAGTTTTTTGTTTTTCGGCAGATGTAAGTGGTTTGGCGCTGCTTTTTTCCATGATATATGAAAAAAATGTTCCATAGTCATCTGCATCGTTGATTCCAAATTTAGACAAAATATTTTTTGCATTTTGATTATTGCTGTTGAAATATTCTTGCGATGCCATGGGATTGACAGATGTTGTTGTCTTTTTTGCTAAAAAGTTTTTTATCATTACATCTTTTGTAGAAGGCATGGTTATGTTTCCTAGCCATCCCGTAATTGATTCCAAATTCAAGTTTTTTTTGATTGGAAGTTTATCGAAAAGTATTTTCTGTCTACTTATGTTTCTAACCTGTTGGCAAAACTTTTCTTGGTTGATCTTCATGTGAACAACCTTTTTCTGTAATGGTGGCAATTTTTTGTTTATTTGTTTTTTTGTTTTCTTGTCGTAAACGCCAGTTGTATACAAAAGACGATTCATTTCTTGAGCTTTGTTGAATTTGTCATTTGTCAAGAATCTATCTCTATCAGCTAGCATAAGAGTGATCGGTTCTGTGCTGTCATCAAACATAAATAAAGTATTGCCTTCTGGTGATGCAGCGAGAAGTTTGAGTGCTTCTTCATAGGCTACTGGTTGTGGAGCAATTTTATTTTTGTTTCCATCTAAAACAATTACTTTTTTGTTATAAAGGTTATATTTCTTATTAAAAGCTGGAGTGTTTGCGATCAAGGCTGAATGTTCAATGAAGTTGTGTGTGAATTCTTCATCTGACATCTTTCCAAATTGATGGCCTACTACTTCAAGTTGATTTTTTATGTCTATAGGTTTGTTAGCAGACAAGGTTGCTGTCATGTTGTATCTAACCGGAATATATTTTGCGATAGCGGATATGACAACGCTTCTGATTGATTTTGCTATTTTCACTTTGTGGGCTTCATCTAAAACCATTACTTCATATTTACCGGCAATGTTTTGCTGGATAAAATCAT
>Ga0209500_10000721_pt1 | contig 27300 bp, 45 predicted proteins | sample S_140212_EF_Meta_FD_187323 | JGI IMG/M metagenome (GOLD analysis project Ga0209500, IMG submission 187323) | Freshwater microbial communities from Lake Simoncouche, Canada to study carbon cycling - S_140212_EF_MetaG (SPAdes) (version 2) | ecosystem: Environmental > Aquatic > Freshwater > Lake ...
TTGCTCCTGTACCTGCGGATGTCAAAACTTGACCAGCAGTTCCTTGAGAAGCATCAAAGCTAACTGTTCCTGTAACGCTTAAATCTACAAAACTACCATTTTTAGGCGTTGTTGCACCAATGGTAATGTTATCCATTGTTCCTACATTAGTAGGCTTAATTTCAACCGAGCCTGTGCCCGTAGGATTTATATGAACATGACCAGTACCAGTAGGACTAATGTCTATTTGTGCGTTTGCACCATTAATATTTGTAGCTACATTAATTGACACATTGTCACCACCACCGCCACCCATACTAATTTGGGTTGTTCCAGCAGAGTTTTTAAGGGATAAACCGCCTGAGTTGGTAGCTTGAACGATTGGTGTAGTTACGCTAGTGGAAGCTGTTGCAGTAGTAAATGCACCTGTTGATGCGGTGGTAGCGCCAATGGTAGTACCATTAATCGTGCCGCCTGTAATTGCCACAGCGTTGGCGTTTTGCGTTGACATTGAGCCAAAGCCACTAATGTCTGTATTAGTTAATACGACTGTGCCTGTGTATCCGTTTACGCTTGTTACCGCATCGGTATTGTCTACCTTCTGCCATGCCGAGCCGTTATATACCGCCCAATCACCCACCACCCAATCTGTAATGCCGTTGAGGTTAGTGCTACCAGCAACACTAACAACATAGTAATAACCCTTAGTACCCACAGAACTGGTGAGAGTAGGTGTATTAGTGCTTGCATTCCATGTTCCTTGATAGCTTAATGCGCCTAGTACTGCGGCTGGTAACTGAGCAATAGGTACTGTGCCACTACCATCTAAACTTGCAACGCCATTAGCTACGCCTTTTGTTGCAGTTGCAACATAATCGCTAATAGTAACGCCTGACATTGAGCCGCCAGTAACAGATATGTTATTACTGTTTTGCGTAGACATCGTGCCAAGACCAGTAATGTCCGTACTTGGTACAGTTGCACTAGCTGTCATTGTTGCTGTGCCATTACCCTTTACATAACCAGTTAGGGTTGCTGCTCCAGTACCACCGTTAGCTACAGGGACAGTACCAACTAAAGTATGGTCAGCGTTCCAATCACTAGGGCGTACTAACGATGTGTCTGCATCGTCAGGTATTGTTGATACCTTACTGTGCTTTACGGTAATAGCCATTATTGGACTCCAGTAATTTTGCCGTCAGGCCCACGCATAATTGTTTTTGGCTCGTGCATTTTGGCTATCAAAGCTGCTAACATTTCTGTTAACTGCTGATTGCTCATTTGCATTTGGTCTAAAGCTGGTTTAAGTGGATGGTCTGCCATTTGTGAGTACCCCATAGAATCTTGTAGTATTTTAGCTTGTTCAACGCTTTCCATATATGCGGCAGAGCCGTCATCTAGTCCAGCACCAATACGAGCAGTTTCAAGTCTTGTTGCATTGTCTAAGTAAGCGACAAGAATAGACTTGTTGTTTTCTTCTTGTGACTTCTGCTTACTAGCTTCTAGCTTCATTTGCTCTAACTGAGCAGTAAACTGTGCCTCACGCTCATTTCTGTCGTTTTCCAACTGGAATTTAAGCTGGTTTTCTTGCGCCTGGTACTCTTGTTTAGCCTTCTCAAGCTGCATTTCCATCTGCATCTTCTGTTGCTCAAGCTGTGACTCAACTTGCATCTTCTGTTGCTCTGCCTGCATCTTTTGTTGCTCAAGTTGCATCTGTGCTTGCAATTTTTGTTGCTCTGCGGAAGGTGGTTGAGGCTGACCTTCTTTGGCTTTAGCTTGCTCACGGAATTTATCGGCAGTTTCGTCAATAATTCCTTCAAGTTGCTTACCAGCTTTGAACGCTGTAACGCCAAATTTCAGCATTTCTACTAACATTGGGGTTAATTCAGGCGCTTGTTGTGCGGCAGGTAAGGCGCTTTGCATAAATGAACTAACGGCTGACAAGAAAGCAATACGGTCTTGCTTTTCTTGCTGCTCATCTTGGTAAATCATTGAATCAGAAGTAACTTCTATGCGGAAGTTTTTACTGGCTTCATTACGCAATAAGGCTAAAGCCTGTGGAATCATCTGCCTGTCTTGTTCAGACAGTTGCATTGCACCAGAAATCTGAATCAGCGTTTCATCAGTAAAGTGATTGCAGATAATCTGCGCTTTAATGGTTAACAATGAAGTAGCAAAGTCTACGACTGCGTGTTGCTGAGTCTTTAAGCGACCAGCAGCGTTGTTTGACTTGATAATCTGTGCGCCAAGGGTTTCGCTTGGGTCGGTTTGACCACGCTGAATATCAGCAATACCCATCAATTCATAAATTTGACCCTTAACTTGCTCCATTGCTTGATAACATTGTTGCAACGCACTAGCAAATGGGGCTATGTCTACAAGGTCAATAGCACCTTTCATGCCTTGCTTTTCAGCAAATGCCATCCAGTTGTTTACTGGTATCAAGGTGTTGTTTTCGCCTTCAGAGAACAGTCGTGCTAATTCGCTGTTAGAGGCGTCATATACACCACGCACTTTAAGGGCATTGATTAAGCCGTCAATTCTGTCGCACAGAACATCTAACTCTCTTGCTTGGTCTTGGTAAATGACGAAATCAGGGATAGGTTCAAGGCTATCAGTTGTAAGAGTGGCGTAGAGAGGTTTTGGGCAAGGCCAAAAGTTTTCCAAGCCCAATGGGTCATCTCGTTCATCCAATATCTTTCCGAGGGACTTAGAAATCCACAATACTTTTCCTGTTTCTTTGTCCCAGATTTCATAGACTAGAGCCTCATATACACCATCATCAGATTTGTAAGATTGCTTGAGGTCGTCAGGTTTAGTGTCAAGCGGTATTTTGCCGCCTAATTCTTCACCAAAACGCTCAACCAATGCTGGGCGACTCATATAAACCTTGCGCCATACAGCAGTTACTTCTTCCCAAGTCCTAGCGACTGTGTGTCCAAAGTCTTTCCAATGGACATAATCTACAGGGCAACACTCGTACTCAATGCGCTCTTGGTTTTCATTCTCCATACCTTCTGGAGTTTCTGCCTCATCAGTATCTTCGGTAACGCTAAAGCCATCTTCAGGTGCGCCATCAGCTTCGCCTGACATTTCGCCAACAATGTGTGGCTCATAACGAACCCAGCTAACGCCACGACCACCTAATAAGCGGTCTAATACTGCGTTGTTCATTGCAGACTTGTAGTCACCATAATGCTCAATCTCGAACTCTAAAGCTCGCTCAAGCATCATTGAGGCTACACGCCCTATTGGGTCATTGTCCCTAAATCTACGGCTAACATCAGGGCGAGGAAGTCTTGCAAAGATAGCTGGCTGAATAGTCTGTACATTGCTCCAGAGTATGTTAAATCGAGCATTAGGGTTTCTGTCGTAGCGGCTATCATCTTTGTATTTCTTTACAATGCGGTCAACTCTGGCTTCCCATCGCTTAAATGAGCGCTCATAGCCCATAATGGTTTTGTACCAGTCTTCATAACTGTGGTCTACAGTTGCCTTGTCATTCGCCATCAAATTCTCCCTCTTGACACAACTTGCTTTTGTTTCCACAAGTCATTCAAGCTAACATCAGTTTGTCCTACCAAAAGCCCTTTGATGGAGTTATCCGTTGTGGGCAACTTAGCTTCTTCTTTCCAGGCAATACTTAACATCCTAAAAGCATCAGCACCATGAGAAGTCCAATCGTGCCTAGGTTTATCCCTAAAGACTTTCTTGTCCTCATCGTACTCACGCTGGTACTGCCTTAAACATTCAATGCCATCCTCACACTTATGGTCAAACCAAGCTCTAGTTAACGCTAGTCGTGTTGCTTGTATACCATCTTGAAGTGACAACATTGGCACAATTTTCATAGATTTTAGCTCAATTTTGTCAGAAAGTTGCTCAATTATTGACTTATTTGACGCTAATGTTTTTGCTCTTGCATCGTGAGGTAAATAATGTGTGCCATACACATAGCCTCTTTCTCGTTCTCGACTAGCAATAATGCCAGCATAAAACGCTACTGGTTGACCATTACTTGAGTGGTAATCCAGCAATCTAATCTCGCCATGCACCACTTGAAACCACCATATAGCGGTGTCATCGGAGTAACCCAAGTCCCAGGCTGTATGCACAGGAAACATAGGGTCATACTCTATTTCTCTTATGCGGCCTTGGTCGGTAAGCTGACGCATTTCCTTGCCGTAGTACGCTCCAATAATGGCTGACTCAAAGTCACACTCCCACTCAGCTAAATATTGGTCTTGGGTTTGCATCTTCCTAGCATCGTCTAATTCTTCTTGGGGAATTAAGCCAGTCTGACTAGCTCTTAGCGTTTTTACATACCAAGAGTCATCTTTGGTAGCGTTGTTATATATTTCCCAGAATTGGTTATGCCCTTTGGGTGTCCCAATAAACACAGCCCATCCCCTGCGGTCACTTAAAAGAGGCCTTAAAACTGCACCCCATAAGGATGGTTTCATGTCGGCAAACTCATCTAGCACTACGCCATCAAGATACAAACCACGCAGACTGTCAGCGTTATCAGCACCAAACAAACGAATCCTTGCCCCATTAATTAATTCCACCCATAGTTCTGAAACATTGTGATTAGCCCTTACAGGCTCTGAAAAGCGCATTAGGTAGTCAAAGGCAATACTCTTAGCCTGGGCATAATATGGCGCTAAATACGCATATCTGCCATCTTCCTTGCCATCAACTAAAGCCTTGTATATAAGGTCATTAATGCAAGCAACAGTCTTTCCGCAGCGTCTGTGAGCTACGATAACTGCCCAACGCTCTTGGCGCTCATGAAAGTCTAGGAATACATCTCTTGGACAATAGTCCAATTCAACCTCTAAATCATCCATATATGCGTTTTGAAGCTATTTCAAAGTAATTAGCGTCTTGTTCTATACCTATGAATTTGCGGTTTAAATTCTTGCAAGCTACGCCAGTAGTGCCAGAACCCATGCAGTTATCAAGCACAGTATCACCTTGATTTGTATAGGTTTTTACAAGATATTCAAGCAAATCTACAGGCTTTTGAGTGGGGTGAAATCCTCTTTGTTGTTTAAATTCTAATATTCTAGTGGGGTATCTGACACCATCATTAATAGTAGTTGTTTGTTTCATTAATGCGCCAGTTACTTCATTTACTCTAGGGCTTTTGTCCCTTGTAATAGAGTAAGGCTTGCCTGTTTCCATTTGTGGATTGTATAAAGGCTTACCATTAGAAAAAACACATATATCTTCTATGTTGTTTAAAGGTCTGTTTTTTACTTGAAATGGGTCTACGCCTTGGGGTTTTTTCCATATCCAGTTGTACTTAAACTGTTTAATGCTTGACGCTATCAAAGCAGTAGTAAAGGGCTGACTAGCAAATAACACTATTGCCCCATTGTCTTTAATAATGCGCTTATATTGCGCCCAAAGGGGTTCAAAAGGTATAACGCTGTCCCATTTACAAGCAGTAGTGCCATAAGGCAGGTCACAAATAATAGCGTCTATGGATTTGTCAAGGATGGTTTTCATTACTTCTAAGCAATCCCCTTGTATTAGCTTTATTTCTTCCAAGACACCACCATGCGTTGAGGTGCTTTAGCATCGCCAACGACTTCAGTCCTGGCTAACTTAGGCACAGAGTATTCAACAAGGTTTTGTACTATCTCGCAGGCTTTGGCAGGATTAGGTTGCACAATCCACTTTCCAGCAAGGTCATCATAGATGCCTTCTGCGGTGCTTTGTATCCACGATTGTATAAAAGGTAGGTTGCTATCTAAAATAGCTTTGACGGCTTCACGAGCCTCTGTAGTGGCTTTATTAGGTATTCCAGCCTTACGGCCAGCCCTATTTAAGTTCTTTTCTACAGACTTCGACAGTTTTTTATCCATACATTCTCAAGTGATTGATTTGTAAAGGTTTTAATTTTACTACAAATTTAATTTAAATAAACCCTAACTAATTGTCATTTCAACGGTCTTGTATGTAGGAAGGCAATAAAGCCAACCACCAAAACACCAGGAAATTATGCACACAAATCTAAATACCCAAGTAACAGAACAAAATGCAAATAAATCTAAAATCTTTGACAATGCTTATGTAATGGCAAAAGAGCTTTTTCCAGAGCTAAAACACCAACAATGGACAACTATAGCAAGCTGCATAATTCAAGTACTTTTTAAAGATAAACATTGATAAGGGGGCGAAAGCCCCTTTTTTAACCAACAATATCTACATCGTGTAGTCTGTTCATTGCCTTAGATAATGCCTCTTTACGCTTCATTCTTTGGTTAGCCTTCTTATTCAGAATGTTGCTATCGTCTAGCTCTAATGGAGGATTGTGGTCTTGACGCTTCTTTTGTTGCTTCTCTAGCGTAGACTGTTTATGTGGTCTAAGCATTGCATCTTCTTTTTTGTACTTGCGGCTCATGTGTTCCATTACATATCCTTCATTTTTTCAGTAATGACATCTTTTCTTGTCTTGGCGGCTTCTTTAAAGTCTTTAGCGCTTGGCGCACCTTTGCTACCAGCTTTACGCATTTTCTCACCAGAGCCAGCAGCTATACGCTTTTGCTTTGCATGAATATTGGCATAAAGACCAGGTTTCATTTAGAGTCACGCTTACCAAGGAAACGACCATAAGCTTCTTCTAATGTAGCTTTACGCTTACCTTTAGCATTATCACGCTCTACATTGAGTGCAATGGCTACTGCCTGTTTTTTAGGCTTTCCAGCTTTCATTTCAGCTTTAATATTTTTGCCTACGCTTTGGGCGCTACCTGACTTATCAAGTGGCATTACTGTCTACCTTGGAAATACTTAGCAATATTAGCCATATTTGGGTTTGCAGCATCACCTTGACCAGCTAATTGAGCATTGGCGGCAGCTTGAAGTTGAGCCAAACGGTTCATTGGTTGACCTTGCGGCATACCTTGGGGCATACCCTGTGGCATTCCTTGTGGCATAGCTTGAGGCATAGCCTGTGTAGGCATACCAGTCATAGCGCCACCAGCTACAGTACGGTTGATGTTTTGCATTAAAGCCATTTCTTCTGGAGTGTACTTGCCACTTGACTTGGACATTTGTAAGACATAAGCCATGTCTTTAGGGTTGTAGGTTGGCATAGGTACTCCTATTTAAGAAAGCGTAGTTTATAAGTGGTTGAATCTACTAAATCAGCTATGGCATCTATTAAATTGCATAGTTGCTCATCTTGCGGCAAATCTTGCCTAGCTTCTTTTATGAACTTCTGAAGGCTTTGCAAGTATTTAATTGGGTCTTTTGGCTGGTGGTATACGCTTGGGAAGGTAGTAATCTTGTCGTATGCGCCCATATAGGCTTCTACATAAGCATCTACTAATTCCACAATTCCATCGTAATACTCACCAAGAGCCATGTGCTTTGAGAAAGAATCGGTTGACCAATGAAAGAAATGGGTGTTTGTTGCGCTGTGCAACATAGTGGCGGCAAACATCGCTACATTGTCATTCATGGAAAACCTTTCAAAGTTCGTACAATTTTAGCACTTCTATTGACTCTTGCACACAATTTACCCTATGTAAAGGGCCGCCCCTCCAATTAGCAAAAAGGGTTATTTGCTGGGGAGTTAGCTTTTTATCCTCACCATCCTTAACTTCTATTAAAATAGTTTGGTCTTCATAGCACACCATTAGGTCAGGGATTCCTCCACCGACTGTATGTAAAAGGAAAACATCAGCGCCATAATCTCGTAGCGCTTTAACAACATCCTTTTGATTTTTATCAACTTTTTTAATATAAGACATAATTCTATGTTAGTGTTTGTCAACTTATAGTATAAGGCGAATCTAATGGGTGCATATTATTTAACAGATGACCAATTTATAGAAGAATGGCAATTATTAGGTTCAGCATTAAAGTTTTCTCAAAAACACCAAATGTCTGAAAGGTCTGTATATAACCGCAGACGCTCAATAGAGTCTAGACTAAACATTACTCTTAGCGCATTTAATGACCAACGCTTAGACCCAACTAAAAAAATATTTGAAACAGCAGGGCACGCTAGGCGTGGCAGAGCATTAGAAAAAGGCCATATTATTGTTTTTGGGGATTGTCATTTTTGGCCTGAAGTTTCTTATACAACCGCTTATAAAGCCCTTATAGAGCTTATCAAAGAGTTTAAGCCAAAAGCGGTAGTGTGCATAGGCGATGCTTTCGATGGAAGTCAGGCGTCAAGGCATCCTAGAATTGGTTGGCAAAACACTCCTACAGTTAAAGAAGAATTAGAAGCCTGCCAAGAAATGATGGAAGGCATAGAAAAAGTTTCTAAGGGTGCAGAATTAATTTGGACTCTTGGCAATCACGATGCTAGATTTGAAACATTTTTATCTAATGTTGGGGCGCATAGTTATCAAGGTGTACAAGGGTTTACCTTAAAAGACCATTTTCCCCTATGGAAAGGGTGTTGGACATACTGGATTGAGAACCCAGGCACTATGAATACAGTTTTTCGCCACAAGTGGAAAGGGTCTTGGTCTGGCGGCAGAAACAACACTTTGGCTGCTGGCACCCATGTTATTTCAGGTCACACACACCATTTAAGTGCAATTCAATACAACGATTACAATACTTATGGGCGTTGGGGTGTACAAACAGGCTGTCTTGCTGACCCTAGAGGCGAACAATTCATACATTACACGGAAGACGCCCCAGTCGATTGGACAAGTGGAGCAGTACTTTTAACTTATGAGCAAGGCCATTTACTTCAACCTGAATTAATTAGAGTTTTTGACGAAAATAAAGGCTTAGTAGACTTTCGTGGGAAGTTGATACATTACTAATGAAGCTCAGTCCTGCCATTATTCGTAATTTGTATAGTGCAATTTATTGCATGAAGCCGTTTTGTAGCTATAAAAATATGCCATTGCCAGAAGAAATTGAATTTATTGTAGATAAGGGTGAGGACATGGGTACATATTTATATGACCCAGGTAGTGACGACTACGAACACACTATTACTATTTCTGAGGTTCGTTGTGGGACTTTGGACACGGTTCTAAAGGTACTTCTCCATGAGTGCATCCATATGAGTCGGCACAAGAGTTCTCGCTGGACACATCACGACAAGGAGTTTCGTAAGCGAGCGCACCGTATTTGGTCTGAAATTGGTTTTGTTGACCCTCTAGAGCTTTAATTCTATCTTCGGTGGTAAATGTTGTCATTAATCAGCTCTTTTATAAATACTAATGCTTCTGTCTTTATGACCCGTGCTACCTCTATAAAGTATTGCACCAACCTCTTTCCATTCAATACTTCTATAAAACGGTCTTTGCCAATCAAGCCAAACCACATAAGCACCAGGCTTAGTTACTAAATACATTTCTCTAAATACTTGTTTTACATTTAAAGTTTCAGCTTTACACCCATATCTTGCTTGGTATTCCTTAAGCCGTTCTTCACCGTATGGGGGGTCTGCAACTATCAAATCATACTTTTTATCAAGGTGTTTTGATAGTTCCCGTGCATCTGCATACATGGTGTCATCAGATTGTGGGTTTATATCTACTTTATCGCCCTTTAAATGCTCATCATTGACCTGACCAGCATACAAATGAAGAATTTCTTGAGCGTCAGGAAAAAGGGCTTTAATCCGCTTTAAATAGTTGCCTTGATAGCCGCCATAGTAGTCATTGCTTTTAGCGTAATTGTTGCCTAAATAAATAGCACCTGTTACAAGGTTAGATTGGTCTAATTGTAGGTAACGCCCAAAAACATTGTTGTAGTTATCTATATTCATTCACACCAAGCTCTGTTTGACTTTCTGTAATAACGCTTCCTCGGTTGTAGAGAATTTTGCTTCAAAAGTTCGTCTACCCAAGAAATGAATTCCATCTTCTCCTGTGTGATGTCGAACACAGAGGGGGATAATGGGGCTTGTAGAACGCTTACCAGCCCTTCTAATGTGGTGAATGACGGCAGGACTGTCTTCCCACCCAAGCACGGAACTGCACAATATACAACCGAGTCTGGCAACTCTTGCCATATAGTTCTTTTCATCTTTAGTCATCAATCAATTCATACCAAAGTTTATAAAATTGCTTAAATTCTTCAAAGTCTTTACCTTTTTTAAAGGGTTTACCCTTACTATCAAGCAGCCAGTAATGGTCTAGATTAACACCATTGTCAGTATCGCCCACCATGATAATGACTGAAAACTTAGGGGTTTGAGCCAATGCTTGCAACATACGCTGCTGACCTAAACTAACTTCTTCGCCTAGGCGTTTCCATTCCATTACAAGAAAGTAACCTTTGCGCTCTGCAATACCATCTAAATCGCATGGCACAAAATTAGGGTTTGATTCAATAATACCTTTGAAATCACCATAATCCTTATGTGCTGCGTTGGCGTTACGCATTAAGTTAGCCATTCTTTCCTCACTTGGGCATAAGTAGAAAACTCTAGTTTTATGGTTTCTTCTGCTAGGTCGTGGGCTATTCTGGTAGCTTTGTCATAGTCTTGTTTAAGCGTAGCGTTGTGGTAACACCGTAATAACTTTTGAATACGCAAATAGTTTTCAGAGTAGTCTGTCATCTAGTCATTCTTTCTATGTTTCGGTTAGTTGCTTGTTCTGTGCGCCAGGCTTCAAACTCCATTTGAGCTTGTGCTACTTCAAGTTTTAATAAAGTTTTGTTGGCTGTTGCCGTGTCAATTTGCTCGCAATATTCTGCATATTCGCTAGAAGCGTAGGCTTCACGCTCCTGCGCCCCTAATGAGTTTTCATTAGACTTTTTCATCATAATTGCAACAATGGCTTTTTTCTTTGCGTCAAGGCCAGCAACTAAACCTTCTGCTTCTGCATATTTGTATTTAATACGCTCAAGCGTGTCAAAAGCGTTGTGTGGGTTAAATTCTTTCATTTAAGGTTCATCCATAAACCTATTTGGGCGGCAGCATAACCAAGCCAAATAAAAGCATTAGACGGTGAACCTTTAGCGTATTGGGCTAGGCCGACCACTAAATACCCAAGCCCTGTTGCTGCGACAATGTATTTTTCAATATCCATGTTTCCCATTCTCCCCTGTTTCCTGCTGCGTATTGTTCATAATAATCATTTAAAAGCGCCTCACTAAAGTTTTTTTCGCTGATGTAGTTTCTAAACCACGGCAAACCTTTTTTCTTTCGTAGGGCGCATAAATACCTTACTCCGCATTGGTGCTTATGCAAAACCAGACTTGACTCGCTCACGGTATTGGCCTTCCGTTTCTCCAGGGCGAGGTAGTATACCCAACTCCCTACCCTTATCTAACACTCCTTGTATGTTGGCATCCCACTTCTGTGCTGGTTTGTCATGCGTAGTAACAGATTTGTTAAGCCATTCAGCTTTAAACCCTACCCAGCTATTTTCACAACAGGTTTGCAAAGCATCTGAAAGGGACATCTTAGCTTTTTCTGCTTCCCTTACCAATCCTTTAAGTGCTGTTTCTGTAAGTGGCTTCTTAGCGGCTTTTCTAACCTTTAAATAATCTTCCCATAAAGACACATCTACACCGCTAGGTGGAGTAATGTTTTTAATTGGTTTATGGTTATTGGTTATTGGTTCTTGGTTATTGGTTAGGGTCTGAAGCGGTTCTGATATCAGACCTGATTTCTTTTCTAATTTGATTCTGTTGGCGTTTCTGGCAGAGTCAGCCTTGGCACGATATTTAACTATTTCGTCATCACAACGCTTATTAATCCAACCTTCTGGAGTTTCTTCAAAAAATGTACCAAGGATATATTGCACTTCATCAAGGTATTCACGCATACCAATGTTTCTAGCAACAATCGCACATTCACCTACAAAAGGTTTTTCAGCAAGGTAATAAGCGTCAATCAAACGCCTGTAGGCTAAGTCCTCTATAAGACTTAAATGCCTTGTGTGGGAGGCGTAATCGCCAATGTGAAAGGGGTAAAAATTCATACTATTCCTTTGTCAAAGGTAGTCAAAAAGGTGGGTCTGGCAGGCGGTGACTAAGCGCTTTTCGAGTTGCAACTCTAGCCTTTCCCTTGAAATTATAACTCTTGCTCTGCTAAGTGACAAAAAATGCCACATTCAATAGCTTGCTCTGTTGGGTAATCCCCAGCATCTAAAGGTAGTTCTGTAAGCCAAATGCGTTCACCCTTGTGCTTAAGGATTTTAGCCCCCACAGTACGCTCCATAAGCGCCATACGGTCAAATTGCTGGGGAAAGTCGTGTCGAATCTTATTCCAGTACCCAAGACCGCCTTTAACGCACCCAATACAGTTATTGTTTTGGTATCCAAGTTTATACATTGCTGGTAATTCAATGCCAGCACGGTCAATCATTGCCAAGCAATCAGACTTTTTAAGTCCTTTTTCTATCAAAATAGACCATAAATTAACATCATTGTTGGCATCAATGAACCTATCTACACGGTCTTGTTCTTCTGCCGTGTAACCAAATACTTGCTTGTCATTAGGCAATTCAAACGCTTTACGCATATCTTTTTTAAGGTGTACCGTACAAGGCGCACCACCAATACCAACAATATATTTACGCTTTTCAAATACTTCATAAATACTGCCGTTGTACTTGTCGTTTTGAATAACTTTTATGGGTTGACCAAACCACTTTTCACAATCATGCATAAACCGTAAATTGTCAGGATGTTCTTCCCTTACATGGCAATAAACTACTTCTACAGGAATTTTGCTTTCTGCAATAGCTAGTTTGGTAGCTACGGCACTTGCTGCACCGCAAGAAAACCAACTAATAACTCTAGTCATTCTGTTGTCCAAAAGCGTTGTTTTTTAACAACTCAGGCCATATAAGCCAAAAGTTAGTAGGAAACAAGTCTTGGCGAGTTACCAAGCCATGACTTTCTTTTTCAATCCTAGCGCCCAAAAGCATATATTTATCGGCTGGAATACCACGCACACGCCAGTTAGACACGGCTGCGTTATCTACCATACACATCCTAGCCACCTTTGCTGTACCCCCCAAAAGGTCAATAATTGCACCGTCTGAAATCTTTAATTTTCTGTCCATTCACGGAGTTTAACCTAAATGTTGTTTATTTGCATAGACTTTACTTTTTTTATTTACCTGTGTTAATATTCTTTACATAGCACTTTTGCTATGTTCATAAGGGGAAAATTATGAAAACTATCAAAAATTGGCAAATGGTATTGATGTTAGTTGTGTTGTTTATTGTGGGGCAGTTGGTTTATGGCTTTTATAAATAAGGGGAATGACATGGATGAAATGCATGAAGTAATGAATGAAATGGAAGAACGCTTAGAAATAGCGTTAAACAACATGGAGTACGGCACAGATATATCAGCCGATGATATAGATGTTATTCGTGCTGCTTGTGGCAAACCAAACAACAAACGCAATGTATTACTACAAACTGTGTTTAACGACTTTGGTAATGTATTTGGAGGTTCAAAATGACCCAATCAGAAAACATTGCAAGCCTAGCCAAAGCGCTATCAATCGTACAAGGGAAACTAACCTATGCTGTTAAAGACTCTGCTAATCCTTTTTTCAAAAGTAAATATGCTGATTTGGAGTCTGTGTGGGATGCTTGTCGCAATCTTTTGGCTGAAAACGGCCTCTGTGTTATGCAGTTTCCTGGGCTTTATTCCGACCTTGATAAGTCCATGTCTTTAACAACCATTCTTTCCCATACTTCTGGGGAATGGATTAGTCAAGAAATGTCTGTGCCTGTAACTAAAGCTGACGCACAAGGCGCTGGGTCGGCTTTAACTTATATGCGTAGATACGCATTAGCAGCAGTAGTAGGAGTAGTACAAGCAGACGATGATGGTAATGCCGCATCGTCACCTAAACCAGTAGTAAAAGCAAAGGAAATTTAATGGCTTACATACCAAAAGAGGGTAGCGGCTCGCTATTCAAAAATGACCGCAAAACAACCGAAAATCACCCAGACTATACAGGCTCTATCATGGTCAATAACCGTGAACATTATCTATCTGCGTGGGTTAAGGAAGGCTCTAAAGGCAAATTCTTTAGCGTATCTATTGGCAAAGAAAAAGAAGTCAAAGGTTTTAAGCCAGCAGGGTCTGACGAAATTGTAGATTCAGACCTACCATTTTAGGAGATGGACATGCTAAGTCATATCAAAGATGTTATTGGCGACAAAGCCATTATTTCTACAGAGCCTTTTGGGGTAGATGAGGAAAGGCAGTTAATAGCATTTGAGGTCAATGACTTAGCTGCTGTACTTCGTGATGTAATACAGGTCTGTGCCGACTGTTGTGTAAATACTACAGACAGGGAAGCAATTTTAGAATTATTGAATTAAGCAGTTTAAAGGGGAAAACATGAGTCAGCATTGGTATTGCGCTTTAACTGGCGCACCAAGATATACAAAACTGGGCAAGAACGGCAAAGAACGCTCAGTAACGCTTCGTGACGCTAAAGCAGAGCCTGGTACTTTAGTTCCATCTGTGTCTACCATAAATGGGCAATTATCCAAAGATGGGCTAAATACATGGCTTCAAACAGAGGCCATTAAAGCTGCTGCGGAAAATCCACGCCAAGAAGGTGAAGAAGAAAAAGACTACATCAGCCGAGTGCTGGAATTGTCTAAGAGAAAATCCCAAGAAGCTATGACTAGGGGAACTCTTATACATGACTTTATAGAGAGCTTCTACAACCAAGAATATTTACCAGAGATGCCTACCTATGTCCGTAAGGTAGATGAGGCTATAACGGCTCATTTTGGGGCGCAGCTATGGATTGCAGAGCAAAGTCTGGTTAACCAAGAAGGCTATGGCGGCAAGTGTGATTTATATTGCAAAGCAAAAGGGGACTTTGGTGGGGTTGTTATTGACTTTAAGACGACAGAAAAATCCCCTGGTGATTTAACACCCTATCTAGAGCATACACTACAGCTTGCAGCCTATAGAGAGGTGTTAGCACCTACCGCTAGGTGTGCAAATGTGTATATAAATGGCGTAACTGGGGAAGTTGCCATCTATGAACACAGCGAGCAAGACATTCGTGATGGGTACGAAATGTTTTTGGCTTTATTAAAAATATACAAACTTAAAACTGGTTTAAACTAATTCACGAGGCGGTAGGTGTGCTTTCCCCTTTGCACAACCACACATCACGGAGTCCTGCCGCCTCACCTTATTTAAGGGCGCTAAGCCGCCATAACAGGATGCAGTAAGTTAGGGTTTTTGCGGCTTTCCACCTAACAGCTAGTAACTGCTAAATGTTGCCCTGTTGTATTTATGCAAAACTTAGGGTAAACACCTATGTAAAAGACTTACAATTACTAATAAATTAGCTACATCAGGTCATCACACTAGTTAGACAAGTACTCGCAGACGAACGCTCATCATAGAATTTGACCTGATATTTTTTTAAAAAGGGGAATTAAATGAAACGATTATTTTTATTTGCACCATTAGGTTTGGTTGCTTGCAGTTCTTTTGATGTACCAAATGCAAACCTTGAAACTGACAAAACCACTTACCACATGAGTAGAAGCCAGGTAATCCTTGGAATAAATGAGTGTGAGTCTGCTGGCACAAGACCAGTTGTTATTAGCGCCAAGCGCAAAATCAACGGTGTGACATCAGATGTACCTGTAGAGGTAACTTGCCACCCACGCTATAAGATTTTTAATTGATTAGCGAGTATGTAAGGCGTGTATTTGAGGGAGAAGCGCCCTGTGATAAGTGCGACCAAGCATCAGACTGTAAAGAGTTTGAATGGGCTTGCAGGGCGTTTTCTTCTTATGTCTTAAATGGCACATTTCAAGATTTTACGGTTCGTATGCCTACTAAAGTCATGTTTAACAAAATCTTTAAAGAAGATGACAAAGCGCTTAAAAACTATTTAAAGTCAATTAGGGCTAAAAACAACCAAGACACATTGTTTGATTAGGGTAAAAATGAATATTCAAATTGAAATAGTCAAAGAAAATGAAGATGGTTCAGCCGATGCTTTGGTGCATTTTGACAAAGAAGGTCTTGGAATATTGGTAGAAACTGGAATTATTAGTATTTTGCGCCAATATATTGAACAGGAAAAAAATGCTAGTAAAAGAAAAAGACGGAAGTCTAACGGTTAATGTGAATGGGGGAAAAGTAACTATGAGTACACGCAGCTATGGAATGATGGGTAAAACCTATAAATCGGCTCAGGAAGCGTTTAAAGATGCCGACTACTATGTAGCTATACAACGACCTGAAAAAAGCGAACAGGGAGTGTTTTGGGGCTTTGTAGGGGCATTGCTGATTGTAGCTATATTTGGATACGGTTTTTTCTTGACTATTAACCGTTTTTAGTCATTTGCAGGGCTTCGGCTTCTTCGCTATCTACACGGTTAAGCCAGCCCTTGCCAAATATGGGAAAGTTCTTTAATGAACGGTAGTATTCCCTGCGAGATTCAGAGAATTTTGCGATAAGAGTTGCACTATTACTGTCGGAAATAAGTCCTCTTGTTGCAGGGCCAATAACTCCGTCAGGTACGCATCCAATAGATGACTGAAGCAGCTTAACGCTCCTACCTGGCCCTGCGTTAACTCCCATTGAAAACACAACAAAGTCGAGTCCCCTAGGTAATACTTCTCCATAGCAAGGCCTCCAGTATTTCAATTCATATAAAGGTGCTACATCTTCTTTAGTTAGCTTTTTAAGGCTTTCTACAGTATGACCTATATATTCTTCCCAGACACGCTTGGTAACGCCTAAGTTTGTTTCGCCACCTGGGTCAGAGGGATGATTTACCCAGCCACCTTCAGCTTTTAATACTAAATCTAAACACTCTTTAAAATTGCCAATCATTTGATGTCTATCTGTTGCCTAATCCAGTCTTGCAAAGCTATTGTTTGGGCTGTGGTTTCAGCGCAGAGTCCAGCAATTTCGTTGTAGGCGGCAATAACATTAGCTGTGCTGGGGGCTGAGGAAATGCCTGACACTCCACCGCTACTGGGGTTGTTCCACACGCTAGTAGACTTATAGTACTGGCGCACAGCAGCAAGTTTAGCTTCGTATTCATTTTCAATGCCTTTCGTTACTAGGGCTTGTTGTTTAGTAATTGATGCTACTTGTGCTTCTTGAGCTTTGGCGGTGTTTAAGACTTCTAGCTTAAATGCCTTGTAATCTAAGTTGCGGACATACCAACCAGTAGAAAAGGCAACAACAAGAAGTGCGCCAGCAATCCCAAGTTTCCAGTAATCTATCATTTTAAAGGCCCAGTAGTAATAAAGCGCAATATAGCAGTAGTAATACCAATGCTAACGAGAATAACGCCATAATATTTAGCATCAATGACCGACTGTAGGTAAGGGAATCCAGCCTCTAATGCGCCAAATACAACTAACGCAAAAGAGAACCACATTGTCCTACTGCGTATCATTTTGGCACTTCGAAACCGTGTGTAATGAGCCATAGATAACCTAGCAAAGCAATAAAAGCATAGCCTATAGTTCTTAAAGAAAACCATCCAAACTGGGTGACTTTCTCATTAAGCCATTCTTTAATAGCTTCTTTAACAACATCTTTGTCTAGGTCTGCCATAACTGCTCACTTTTTGGTTGGTTTACGAACAGTTTTCTTGGCGGCTACTTTTGTAGCTTTCTTAGCAACAGGCTTAACTTCTTTTTTTGCAGGAAAGTCAAAGGTTTCAATCTTTGGTTGAAATCCAAACTTGTCTAATATCCATGTGAATGTAAAGTTCATAGTTACGCCTTAATGGCTCGTAAGCCTTCTAAAGTTGTTGCGGCATCTGCTAATTTAGTAATATCACGCAGACGGTTTTTTTCAGCAACGATAGCTGTAGTGTCGCTACCAGCTTCTTGCGCTCTTTGGAAAGCTACATCTTGTGCAGTAAGCAAAGGATTGCGCTCTACTCTCAGACGCTTTTTGGTGATTTCTTTAGCTTTAGATAAATTAACTTCTACTTTGCCGCCTATTAGCTCCCAAGCATCAAAGAAGTCATTGTGCTCATTAGGTAAAGACGAAATATCAACAATTAAAGAGCCTTGCGGTGTATCTTTTTCTTGTACCGCTTCAATAGAAATTTCGCCAGCAGGAATACATACTGCAACATTTCCAGCTTCAGTTGTATAAATGATTGCTTGTGACATTTTTTATCCTTAAGTGCTAAATATTGCAATTCTACAATCAGCAACATCGCTATTGCCAGGGTCTAAATTAGTTGCTCTGTATGCTGTTTGAAATCTATACGCTGATGTAGTAACCGAGTATGTTGATATTGTTCCGTTTAAATTAGAACTTGCTGGCACATCACCAATTCCTGAAGCATTACCTATAGCTGCGTAATTAGTATTAGACATAGATGTTGTAAATGTTACGGTGTAATCCCCTGTGGCGTTTCGAGTAACGCTTGAAACATTGAAAGAGGAGCGAATAGTCGCAGTAGTACCATTAAAATCTACCCATGCTCTTGTAGAACCTTTAATGCAATTAGTAGTAGAAGTGGTGGTTGTGCCATCACTTATGCTTGGAAAAGCTAAAGTAGTGCCATTAAATGTAAGGTTAGCAGAACCAGCCAAAGCTCCACTATTGTTGTATTGAACTTGTGTATTTGAGCCGCCTGCAACACCGCCTATAGGAATCCAACTAGCAGCATAATATCCTTCAAAATTGCTTAAAGTGCTGTTGTAGCGCAACATACCTGTCGCTGGAGTAGGCTGTTGAGCAGTTGTTCCTACTGGTATTTTTAATGCTCCTGTGCCATTAAATTGGCTATTTGCGGCAAATGTAGCAACTCCAGTTACATCAAGAGTGCTAGATAAGGTAGTAGCACCAGTAACTCCTAGTGTGCTATTTGCAGACAAAGTAGTAAATTTACCGCTAGAGCGTGTAGTTTCACCAATCGTTGTACCGTTGATTGTGCCGCCAGTAATGTTTACATTGGTAGTAGTAGCGGCTACAAATTGGTCATATTCAATAGCGTTTCCAGCTACTGTGCCAGGCTCAAGGTTAGTAATCTTGTTGGTGTTCATGTCTAAATCACCAACCATCGGTGTTTGACCATCAGAAGCAACAGAACCAGTTAAGGCTGAAGCAATGTCTGTAAGGGTGCTATTTGCCCATGTGGAGGCAATAACTGTACCTGTAACTACTGGATTACCAGCAGGTAGGTTATATGTTCCTGTGCCGTTTCTACTCATTTTTTCTTCCTTAATGCTTCAGCTAAAGGGTTGTAATTAATTGACTCTTGAATTTGCTTTTTAAGGGCAGTTTCTTTGCCTTTTTGGGCAGCATAACTAGCTAGATTACTAACGCCAGGCACACGAATACCACCTATTTTATCAAGTGCAGTAATAATTGCACTAGAAGTGTTGGAGTAGTTAGCAGCGCCTTTTAATGGGGCATTGACATTAATAGTGGTTTCTAGCAAATTTCTAATTTCTTGTGCGCCAGCTTTGCCAAATATATAGTCTAATTTGCCGTCTTGGTCTAACTGTGTTACTACAGACTTAAATTTAGCAGGGGAAACTACAGGATTACCAAATGAGTCTACATCTACAGATTGAGAAACCTTGTCTTTAATGTATTGAATAGTTTGACCTTGCAACTCTTTAAATGCTTGCTGACCTTCTGGGCCTGCTTTCTTTAAAGTCATGCCAATAGCACGAACATCATCTAATGAACCATTTAAAATAGCATGGTCAAATACATCTTCAAATGCTACTGAACGGTCTGTAGTGCCTGGTTTTTGACGCAATAATTTATCTACATAACCAACATTTTCAAACTCACGACCAAACTTAGTACGCAGTTTACGAGCTTCTTGATACAACTCGCCACCTTGACCTTCAGTCATTTGATTAATAAGGTTTTTCATGGTTCTGGCATGACCTTCGCCAACTGTGCCAGGCTCGTAGTTTTTATTAATAAACTGGTAAATATCTTCTAAATTATTAATAGAAATTTGACCTGTTTTATTCTTAGGGTCATTTTTGGCAATTTCTTCATCAACAGCGCTAATAATTGGTGCTAATTTACGCTTAACAGTAGGCGTTTGCTCATCAATATAAGCCTTTAATGGAGCATAAGATACTGGTTGCTGTGTTTCACCAGATTCTCTAGCGGCAGTATAAGCAGCATTAATTTCTGCTTTAGCTTTGTTTGCAGCACCTACCAATGCCTTGTCTACTACTCGACCAGTTTCACGCAAACCATAGGTTTCTTTGCCTGTAGCGTCTACAAATGCGTCAAAGTTTTGCAAAATAGCGTCATTACGCTTGGCTTGAGCTTCAATTAAAGGTTTGCCTAATTCTGTAAAACTCTTAGGCGTTTCAATTTCAAACTTTTGCTGACCTAAATCACGCAATGCCTGACCTTTGCTTAACTCTACAGGCACTCTTAATTGTTGTGCCATTTGTACTCTGCTTACCGCTTCAGGCACTTCAGCAGCGCCTACTCCTGAAACTGTTACAGAAGCATTTGGCTCTCTACGCAATGCTTGAGCCATTGTGTTTACTGCTGGTCTAGCAGATTGAACCGCTTGACTAATTGCAGGTCTAACAGCGCCAGCAGCTTGAATGGCAGAAGGAATAGCGCCAATATTTCCAAGATAAGGTGGTATTTTTGCTGTTTCTAATGCACCGCCAATGGACTCTAAAGCGCCCACAGAAGCAGGGGATGTTGGCTGAAACTGTGTTGCTTGCCTTGCTTGTCGGTAATATTCATTTTGAGCTTGTGGACTACCGCCTTCTATAGCGTTTCTACCAACCCCATAAATCATTGATGCAGGCATAGAAACCATTGCACTACCAATAGTTGCAGGTACTTCATACAAAGCCTTTAACTTGTCTATCATTGAAGTTTTAGGTTCTTCAATAGGCACTTGCTTTGGCATTTGACTTGCCACTAATGGCACATCAGGCTGTAAAGTAGTCGTTTTAGGCGCAACAGAGCCAGCTAATTTAGCTTGTAACTGAGCTTTTGTTACCCCTTCAGGAACATCTTTAACAAGAGTGCCATCTGGCATTAAAACATCCATGTCTTGTCCTTATGGCAAATCGTTAAAATTAACCACTTTTTTAGGCGCAGCATTAAATTCTTCAATTTGTCTTTTGCCTGGCCCTGCTTGAATTTCCATTGCTTTAATAGCAGTTTCTCTAGCGTGGCGTTTTTGTGCAATAGTTTCATTTGTATCGCCAGGCTGTGGAAAGTATTTTTGTGATTCTGTATAAAATTCAGTAGGACTAATTGCTGCGCCAGATTCTTTACGCAATACAGCAGTTACAAAGTTTTTCCTTGCTGCGTCTACTTGTTGCTGTTCTGAGCTTGGCCCACCTAATGCGCTTGGCAATACATTCATGCTTGCCTGTACGCCTTGTTGCATTTTTTCGCCAACAAAAGGAGTCATACCTACAATTCCACCTATGGTAGACCTAATAACACCAGTATCTTTTACGCCTTTTTTCTCTAAATCATTTAATAATTGATTTGACTCTTTCATACGCATACCAAAAGCAGTAGCGTTACCTTGAGTTTCTGTAAGTTTTCCACCGCTCATTTCTTGAGCAAATTTTTGTTGCTCTAAACCAAATCTTGCACCTTCTAATCCTAAACGAGCTTTAGCATTAGCAGCTTCAATTTTTTGATATTCAGACATTTGATTCTTAAAGTCATTAAGACTGCCTGCATAGCCTTGAGCCTTAACTGCTTTGTATTCTTTTTCAAGAGTAGTAGGCTCAGGATTCATTTGCTTAAGAATGGAAGGCACATATTCTTTACCAGCGCCATAAGGATTCATTTGAATCATTTTTAAAGCACCAGCGTAATCTGCTGCTTGCTCTGGGTATTGAATAGAAGGAGCAACACCTCTGTATGCAGGGCCAGCCACTTCTTCTGCTCTAGCAGCTTGAGGAGTCATCTTATTAATAATCTGCTGTTCAACATCCCCTTTATTTTCTCTAATAGCTTGTGCTAATTTAGCGGCTTCAGTATCAGCTTTTCCACCTAAATAAGTACCAACAGCAGTTTGAACTAATGGCAAAATGTTTTGAAAAAATGAAGGAGCAACATAACGATTACCAATCATTTGACCTTGTGCTTGTTTTTGACCTTGCTGCATCAACAAAGCCGCCATTTGTTGTTGGCGATTTAATTGTTGTTGTTGAGCAAATTCTTCTGCCGACATTGTGCCAGCTTGACCTAAGTTGTATCCGTCTGCCATGATTAGTATCCTGCCTGTTGATAAGCTGGGTCTAAATACTGCGGCATAGGCGTGCTGTAATCAGTTACAGGCGCAGGTTTGCTAGGGTCTTTTTTGCGTAATGCCATAGCCATAGCCAATTGATTTGCGCCAGCCCCACCTTGTGCAGTTTGACCAGATTGCATAACTTGTTGATTTTGCTCATTAAGAGCAGCATTTTGCATAGCTTGTTGTGCAGCAATGTTTTGAAAAACAGGCTGTAAACCCTGTTGGTCTTGCATTTGCTGAAACTGAATATATGGGTTCATAGAAGTCCGTAATCTACGACTTTATAGCCGTCATCAAGAGTCTTAACTGCATAAGGGAACACTTTCTCAACTTCTTGAGCCATAACGCCATAATGCGTACCATAACCAGCTAACGGATGGTCTTTAAACTCATCTTTGTATTCATACTTATACATATTTAAACCATTAGCTAATACGCCAACAGGCTCAATATGTTCTTTAGTGCGAATGTCAGACATTGCAATAATTCCTGCGCCACCAAGCCCCATTAAGCCTTGGTTAAAGTTTGATTGAGCCGCTTGTTGAGCATTAAAATTGCCCATTTGAGCGTTGTAGCCCATTTGACTAGCGCCTAACATATCAGCACCAGCAGTAGTAGCTTGCTGTGGAATGTTAGAAATATAACTAGGGTTGGTTACTTGTGAGCCACTACGAATAGCGTTAAGCGTATTAATAGGTTCGTTACGAATATAGCCAAGTTGACCAAAGCCCTGTTGATTGGCGGCAAGACCTGTGTTTGTACCTTGAATAACAGCGCTTGTCATCAAATCATTTTCTTTTTGACTTTGTGTTAATGCTGCCCTTCTGTAAGCCTCAGAATCTACTGGTATACCCTGATTAGCCATTTTGACATCAAACGCTTCACGATTTTGCTCAATCTGTGGCTGAAGTCTACGCATAATAGAATCTTGCATAGTTTCGCCAGGATTAATGCCAGTTTGAGCCAGTTGACTTGTATCAAATGGCTTAGAAATCATATTTTGAACATAACTAAGACCTTGATTTTGTAAATTACCAAGATTAAGGCTAGTTTGATTTTGAATGTCTAATAATTGTTGCTGTTCAGGAGCAAGTTTTTGTGTTGACGACCATGTAGGGTTGCCATAAATATCCCATTGCGATTTTGGGTTAATGTTGTACTCTAATGAGCCGTAAGGGGTGTATTGATTTACACGGTTTGCAGCCGTAGCTTGTTGAGCAGCGGCTAAATTACCTGCGGCAGTTTGTTGCGCTGCACCTGCGTAATCTGGAGCACTAGGCGCACTTGGCGCAGGCCCTAATCCTAAAAATCCACCACCACCCATGTCATTCTCCTCTTGCTGTCCTTAAAGGGCATTTGATGTCGAGAAATCGACAATCTTCACGCCTCATAGCCATAATCACTAAGTCACCATCCATGTGAGCATCTGGGATTTCGGCTACCACTTTAAAACCAAGGTGTCGGTTCAATCTTAGGGCATCTTCATTACTGCCACAAATTTGCCCTAGTATAACGCTAACTCCAAGTTTATTAAAGGGATAATCGAAAGCCGCCCACAGCAAATCTCGACTCATCCAGTTCACTTCACCTACTGCCGCAACATGCATTTGACACGCATTTGGCATAAAGCTACAAAACCCTACGACTGCTACTAAGTTACCATCTAATTCTTGACCTATACATACTGTTTCTGTTGGTAATGGGTGGTTCATCATACGAACCAGCCAATCCCCCATATATTGCTGGTTTTCTGTGGTCACCCTACGCAATTACAGTACCCCTCCTTTTTCCATTACAAAGTCAGTTGAAGCCCAATGTAATTCTAAACCTTGGGAGGCGGTATTTAAGCTAATTGAGCCTGCATAACCAATACCAGTAACACCTTGCCATTCTTTACTAATAACGCTACCGCCCCATTTTTTATTGTCCCAAGTGGCAACATCCCAAATACCAGTTTGGTTTAGAGCAGGGTTAAAACTTAAACTTTGGCTTAAGTCTTGTACTTCAAAGTCGGTACTTAAGCCGCATAAAACGGTAGGCAAAGCGCCTTGAAGTTGAAATATTGGTCGAACCATTGTGAAGCGTTTTTGTTGCCCACGACTGTCAAAATAAGAATAGGCTTGCTGTACCGTAGCGGTGATGTTAGTGCCAGCGTCTGAATAACCACTATAGTATTTGCCAACAAATCCGTTACCGCCAAAGTAAATGCTTTCACCGCTTACTTCAAAGCAGGCAGCGTTAATACCAGTAAATTTAGCCCAAGACTTTGTAATGGTGTGCATTACATATTGCTCATAAACGCCATTTCCAACAGGAATATTAAGAATAAGCATATTAGCTTCAGCTAAGTAATTGATTTGCCAACCAAAATTAGCAGAATACAAACTAGCCGCTTGGCTAATAGCATAGAAAATCTTGTCAGTAATATTGATTTTTGGGTCTAATCGGCTTGATTGCAAAGCAGAAGCCATAGGCACTAAACCGTCTTGGGTCAGCAATAACATATCGCCAGCCCACTTAAAAAAGCATCTACGGCTAAAGGTTTGACCCATTTGCCATACGCCAATCAGCTTCCAATCATTAGGGTCTGACGGATTTCCACCACTATAAACAATGACTTCGCCTTGACTAGTAACAAAGGCTGCATAGTCATCAACGCCATAACCAGCATCTAATGTCCATGTACCCATAGCTTGAAGGTAGCCACCTCTGCGAGCAATTCCACCAAGGTTAAAGCTAGTTAATGCACCGTTAATAGAGTCAACTGGTAAATACCAAAAAGTAAGGCTGTTTTCTTCTACAAAAAACAGTCTATCCCTGTAAAGATTAATGTTGACTAGTTTGTCGCCATCTACGCCAGTTATGTAAAAGTTAACAGCATAAGTACCTACAACAGTTGCATTGCCACTTGGGGCAGTCGCCATTGTGTAAGTAAAAGTTGTAGAGCCAGTAACGGTAATTCTGTATGTACCGTTAAATTGAGCAGGTGTAGCACCAGTTACGGTAATTTGATTGCCTGTTACTAAACCATGAGCAACAGCAGTAGTAGCAGTTGCTGTAAGGTTGCCTGTGCCACCTCTAGTAAGAGTGCTAATTGTTTGAGCAGTAGATGTGGCGGCAGATTTTACCCATTGTGTGCCGTTATAAACGACCATTGGGTCTGCACCATTGACTGCTGCTAAAAACGAGCCACCAGCCGTTGTAATCATTACATGCTGTAGTTTTCCGTTACCAAGGCTTACAGGAAAGGCAGAAGTAGCTGTAGCGGTAGAGGCATCGTATATATCACCATTGTTGTTAACGGCAAATAACTTTTGTACTGTAGGGCTACTGTAGTTCATCAAAGATTGAACTTCACCAGTAATACCTATAGAAGTTTTTACATACCCCTGTCTAAGCGTTACATCCGATGGCGTTGGAAAAAAGTTAACCATTTGGACAGCATCCAAAGGACTCATTTCTGCCAATGCATCTCTAGCGTTCCAACCACCAATAGGGGCTGGCAAACTGGCTGTAGTTGCTGAAAACTTCTTAGCTTGTCCTAAAATCATAATTAGCTTCCATAACCAGTATCAGGGATATTAGCGTAGCCAATAAGTACCTTAGATGGGTAAGGAGCAAATGAAAGGTTAGCTGCGCCTTTGTCATTAGATTTAGCAATGGTTAAATAACGCTGGTAATCTTGGGTTAAAGCAGTTGTGTCAAAAGACTTAATTTGGAAATACTTAAGTTTAGTAGACAAAACCATGACACGGTCATCTAAAACCGTTGTGTCATCATCAGCAGTAAAACTGTTTTTTATAGCTCCATTTACGCTTCTTGCCCAGCCTTTACTGCGGTATTCCCAGCCTAAATACTCGTTGGTATTCATTACAGGCCATATTTGGAATTGATTATCTAGTATTCTCCAGCGCACTCGTGGGCCAGTAGAAATATAGCCAGACTTAAGCCATTGCCATTGTTGTGCATCTTCAGGCCCTAACATTTCCCAATGCTTTGACTTGTCCCATTGGGTACGGTTAGTAATGGTTTCAAAGTCAGCAGGAAGGTCGTAAGCGGTCTGAGCGCATACTACTGATTGCACTCCATTGCCAGTAGCCATTTGGCTCATTACTACTACTTTTGTAGTGTTATTGGCGCTGACAACATAAGTGTCTTGAGGAATGTTATAGCCTGTTAACTGCCATTGGCTATCAACAGCACTTAAATCTGTGCCAGCCTCAAAAGTCAAGTTATACGAACCATTGACAGTTGTGGCGTTGGCGGTTATAGATTGAGTGTAAAAACGATATTGCACTTGTAGCGCTTGCCAATCGTATTCCTTAATGAGGTCATATCCTGAGCCATTCATCAGGGCTAGGATTTGCTGCACATCTTGGGAAGGATTGCCAATAACAAAGCTAGGTATAGACAAATTTAGCTCTGCTGCTGTTTGCTGGACAAGTTGCAACATCGTTTGGGACATATTAGACCTCTGCTTCTACTTTTGGTTTGCGTTTTTTGGGAGTATTTTCCGCAACAGCCGCAAGTAGCGCTGACATCTGCTCTTGCATAGCAGCCAGCTTCGCATCTGTTTCTGCCTTGATTTTATCATTTTCTTGGCGTAATGCTTCTAATTCTGCTTGCCTTTGAGCAACTTCGGCAGAATCAGTAGCTAAATTCAAGAAAGCCTTGGCTTTTAGACGGAAATTATGCGGTGACATCCCTGCAACCATGCCAATTCTCTGAAGTTGTTGGTCAGAGCAGTCAGCAATAGACTCTACTGTGTGGAATTTAAGCCCACGCAATTCATCAGCCTGGCTACGAGTAACTTGAGGCCATTGGTCTAAAGGCGTACCAATAATATCTTCATGGTTTGCTACTTGGTTTTGATAATGCGCCCATTGGCGTGGAAAACGCTGTTTATGGGAATCTTGGGCGTATGTGTCAATTTCTGTCAAATTATCGCCAGGAATCATAATGCGGACAAAATCAAATTCTTTAAAAATTGGTCTACCTGCTTCGTCTGAAGCAATGTCTTGCTTAACGCTTTTTTTATAGAATTGGACTGCTAATCGTGCATCTGCACCTTGAGTATCGCTATCTATTGCCATTTTTAATGCTCCTAAGTGGTTAGGGGGTTATAAAAAAA
>Ga0209500_10000723_pt1 | contig 27257 bp, 60 predicted proteins | sample S_140212_EF_Meta_FD_187323 | JGI IMG/M metagenome (GOLD analysis project Ga0209500, IMG submission 187323) | Freshwater microbial communities from Lake Simoncouche, Canada to study carbon cycling - S_140212_EF_MetaG (SPAdes) (version 2) | ecosystem: Environmental > Aquatic > Freshwater > Lake ...
TTGTTGTAATTTTTGCACCGTTATTTCTTGCAATAGCAGGAAGACCTCCTTTTATATACTCTATATTTAATTTTGCAAATTGATTAAAAAACTTTATTGAATTTAAAGTGTTATCTGTTGAACAATCTGCAATTATAATTCTAGTATCGCCTATAAACAATTGCTGGCGCAGATGCATTAATAAATGCGCAATGTAGTTTTCTTCGTTCTTGCATGGAACAACTATTGTTATTTTATTACTGAGTGACATGTGTTAAACTTTCATCATCTTTTTCTTTAGTCCATGTTATGATTTCCCATCGACCATCATGATGTTCTACTAGTGCTGTACAAGACTCAACCCAATCACCATCATTCATATACATGACACCATCTATTTCTTTTATTTCAGCATGGTGTATGTGTCCACATATTACCCCATCAAACTCACGCTTCTTACAATAGGCAGCTAGATTTTTTTCAAACTGAAAGATAAAGTCTATTGCTTTTTTGACTTTGTATTTAAGGAACATGCTAAGACTAAAGTACCCAAAACCCATACGATGACGTATCCAATTGAATTTACTATTGAGTGACAGAATGAAGTCATATGCTTTATCTCCTAAAAATGCAAGCCATGGCGCTAGTCGTGTTATACCATCAAACATGTCACCATGCGTAACTAAGTAATGTTTACCATCTGCGCCTATATGTTCTGTTTGATTTTTAATTTCAATTAAACCGAAACTAAAACCATATGGTATCATTGGTCTTAAAAACTCGTCATGATTGCCTGCTACATAAACAACCCTTGTACCACGTTTAGCATGGCCAAGGATTCTGCGAACTACATTAGTATGAGATTGTTTCCAATGCCACCGATTCTGCTGGATTTTCCAAACATCAATAATGTCTCCAACCAAATAGAGAGTATCGCAACTATTATGTTTAAGGAAATTATTTAACTTGCCTGCTTGACAATCACGAGTACCTAAGTGAACATCACTTATGAATATCGTTCGGTATCTCATACACTAAATGAACTCCCGCAACCACATGTTGATTGAGCATTTGGATTAGTTATTACAAACTGTGAGCCTTGTATATCTTCTTTGTAATCCACAGTTGCGCCTGTTAGATATTGCATGCTCATAGCATCTATTAATATTTTAGTTTTCTCAAGAGGTATTTCAAAATCGTCTTCGTTCATTACCTCATCGAATGTAAACCCATAACTCATTCCACTGCACCCACCACCTTGCACGAATGTTCTTAAACACAAGTTGGGATTACCTTCTTCTGCAAAAAGGTCTAGAATTTTTGTCTTTGCTGATTCTGTGATTGTTATCATACTCTGAAACTTTCTCCGCATCCACATCGGTCTTTTTCGTTTGGATTTTGAAAGTCGAATCCTTCATTGAGTCCAGTACGAACCCAATCCATAGTCAATCCATTTAGATAAACGTCACTTTTTACATCTACAAGAACTACAAAATCTTTCTGTGCATAGTTAATCACACCAACTTCTGCTTCATACTTATCTACATATTCCATAGTATATGCAAGTCCACTACAACCAGTAGTTCTTACACCAAGTCGAATGCCAATACCCTTACTACGTTTCTGAAGTTGAGATTTAACTTTCTCATATGCTTTTGCAGTCAGTGATATCATATCTTAGGTCCATAAAATATTTGAGTGCTGCCTTCACCTGTGCCTAATACACAGGCTATTTTATCATCAAACTGAATTAATGTCCATGTCTTGGTTTGTTCGTTTACAAACAAACTATATTTTGGCAGGTTGGCACCAGATTCAATACCCATCCAGATGGACTTTTCTTTGTAGTCACTACCAATCAATCCTTGAAACAATGTTTCTGCGTCAACACATTCTACTGTCTTTTTCAGAGATACTGAATGTGCGAATATAGAACTTGTCAGTATGACAACAAAAAATATCCACTTAATCATATTTTTTCTTATAGTCTTCTACTGCTGCTTTGATAGCATCTTCTGCTAGTATTGAACAATGTATCTTAACTGGAGGCAGTGCTAGTTCTTCGGCAATGTCGGAGTTTTTAATTGATCCTGCTTGGTCGATGTGCATGCCTTTGACCCACTCCGTAATGAGGCTTGAACTCGCAATAGCCGATCCGCAGCCATACGTTTTAAATTTCGCATCTGTAATAATACCTGTATCAGTGTCAACCTTTATTTGTAGTTTCATTACATCTCCGCAAGCAGGTGCACCAACCATACCAGTACCAACACTAGGATCAGTCTTCTCAAAAGATCCGACATTCCTAGGATTTTCATAGTGGTCAATAACCTTATCTGAGTATGCCATTATGTTAACAAATGAATTGCTTCATTATAATGTTTAATGCGATCCTCTAATCCAATGTAACCACCATTAATCTTACGTGTCATGGTTTTAATATCACCAGAGTCTGCTTCTTTGTTTAATCCGTTTTTATTCCAAAACCAGATAGCTGACATTAAAGCAAAGTCACGATCCGCAGTAACCCAATCTGGATTCTCAAATATGTTTTGCCAGTCATCAAACATTTCTTTGGCAAATGCCATGTAGTTTGCTTTACCAGTTAATTGAATTGGACCACGCCCACGATATTTCCATCCTTCACCAGACGACTCTGGTCCATTACCCATACGCCCACCATAAACTTTATTGGCAATCATTTCTGGCTTGCGTGCATAAGGTTGTGCTGATTCAAGTGTAGGGAAATACTTTTTAAAGATACCATTTAATCCCTGCGCAGAGTAATTAAGGTTTTCTTCAAATGTTGTCCAACCACCAGACTCATGTCCACACTGAGCAAGGAATGCTGCAATACGTTGTGGCGTATCAATGTTATATGTTGGAAATACATTATTCATGGCATCTACCCAACCATGTGGGTCTTGTGCTCTTGGGAATAGATGGGCAAACTGTTCTGGAGTGATCATTTAATTTCCTGTAGTGTCTTCGTATCTTAGTTTTGCTAGGATGTAATCCTTAACAAGTGAACTTCGCACGATATCGTCAGGAGTAAATTCAACTCGAGTAAAAGCACCCATGTGATGGGCAATATCAAAAAATTTCAAAATTCCAGACATATCGTTCTTCTTCTTATTTAGATCTGTCTGACGATAATCGCCACACCATATGATCTTAGAACGATAACCGACACGTGTCATAACTGTGTCGATCTCTTCAAATGTTAAATTCTGCATTTCGTCAACAATAATGATAGCATCATCAAATGACATACCACGAATGAATGAAGTTGAAATAAATTCAATATGTCCTTGCTCTTCTAATCTATCCCATGCATCTTTGCGACCAAATAAAGTGTCACAGATTTGACGATATGGTTGTTGATAAATTTCCATCTTCTCATTAACGTCTCCTGGAAGATGACCCATCTCACGTGATTGTACGGCAGATCGTACAACAATAATTTTATCGAATGGATTTGTTTTATCCATCACTTCTTCAATTGCTTTGTATAAAGCGCAGAAGGTTTTTCCTGTCCCCGCAACTCCATGTAATGCTACGAAATAATCACCACGTTTGTATGCATCAAAGAAAATCTTTTGATTGTTCGTTAATGGTTCAAATGTTTTTAAGTCATCAAGTCTTAATTTTAAGTGATTGTTTATTGCTTTAATTGATGATGATCTAGCAGGTGGCTCACATTGTACATTATCAGGTGCTATTTTCTTTGCTGATGCTCGAGCCATAGTTACCCTTATATTTGAGATGAGAAATTATTTAAATTACTTCCTGGAGTTTTTTCGTGAATCTTTTGTAATACCTCCTTAAATCCCGTGTCTCTTTTAATGACGATATGATCACCAGTGAATGCAGGTGCACTCAGCAATGCTTGTTCGATATTGGGGTTTTCAATAAGGTATTGCTCCTTCTCAGCAATCTTCATAATTCGTTCGAACACTTCACCAGTGTCTTTGTTTCTAAAATCATACGTTGGCATAATATCTCCTCACTTGTATTTATCAAAATAACTATGCTGGAACTGGAATCATTTTGAACTTTACTTTATTTTCAGCAATTAAAGCAATAGCCTTGTGGTTTTTATTACGCCAAGCAGATACGAACCAGCTTGGAATTGGTCTATTTGTCCAAATAGCAAATGGCTGTTTATCATTAATGTAATAATTATGATATGCTTGGATAGAATCCCCAACTACTTTATATTGCTCTGGCATACACTGTGGCATTGGAGTTGCAAAACCGACTGGAATATTAGTCGGTGGAAAAGACAAAAATGGAATCAATCTTTCTGCAACATGATGTTTTCCATAACGGAATGTATATTCTTTCATAAGATCTCGCCACAGATTATACAACCACCAGTAATTATCTAGTGATTCACGACACCAAATACCTGATGGGTGTTTCATGTGCGATGCCATATACAAATTATCTTCACGAGCATCATCTAATTTCCATCTCATGGCTTTGCGACCAGAAATAGACTTACCTTCATACTCATAACCATCAAGAAGACGATGAGCAGTAGAAAGAAGTTGTGCGTATTCCAAAATCATCTTAACGACATGTTTGTCGAGATGTTGTTTCGCACATTCTTTAGTATCTTCGTGGAGATAAAATATATTCATGGTATAATCAATGCTCCGTTTTTATCAAATTTTTGACGGGGAACGTCAGTCCAATATTGTTTGACATTACCACTACCAAATTCATCATGTTCCCAAATTTGCATTTGAAGTTTTACAGTTTCAACCTTACCATTATCACCAACAATTTCAGCAACACGAAATTCATATGATAATGGCTTCACAAAGTGTACCTGTAAAGCAGGTTGCGTTACAGGAACAGGTTGATTAATATAAAGTTGTTTTGTACTTAACGAAATCATTTCAACATTTTCCAAAAATTAAAAGCCATTGAGACTCTCTCACCATTACCATCGTTCGGTAAAACACGATGCATTAAATCATCAGGAAATAATAGCAACAACCCTGCATAGGGTTTAATCTGGAAGATTTCTTTTTTAATTTCATACTCAAAGCTACCAGCATTTTCTGGAACTTGAAGATAAAGGACTCCACACATTTCATCAGTAGCACCTTTATCATGATCATGCCATTCATTGTAATCATTGCCAGTATTGATATTATACCAGTAAGTTATATCTCCAGCAATGCCAGCTGCAGCTTGAACTTGATCTATAATTTCTGCTGCCCATGGATATGTTTTTCGATTACAACGATCACTCTGCCATCCACCTTTATTACTTCGTTTAACACATTCAGCTACGCCACGTAATGCTAAAACATTATTAACAAAAGTTTCTGGTAAAGTAAGTTCAACTAATTTTAGACCCATAACATTCGAATTAAACCGACAGTATCAATCGTTGTTAACAGTATGTAGTTAGCCAACATGCCAAAAGATTTCCTAGTCCAACTAGCCCAAGCATACAAAGCACAGCCAGTGATCCAAACGGGATAAAGAGCAAGTAGCGGAGGGTTGGGGACTGTAATTGCCATAGTAATCGAACACCCAATACTAATAGCCCAAGCAAACAACTCAACAGCAAAGCGAATTCGATTAGACTTAAAGTCATCTTTAATCCATTGTAAAGTTGGTTGAAATATATCAAGCATGAGTCATTGCACTAATTTGTAAGATTTTTGTATCTAGTACACGAATAGTTTCTGATGCTTTATGATGTAAAATTCCATGCCCACCAGCAGCATTGAATGGATCAATACAACCAACAGAGTCATCAATCAATATTGATGTAGGTGTCGCATACTTAGCTTTTTCTTGTTTGCTATTAACAAAGTTAGCCTTGTAAGGAATGTTGTGGCTGTCCAGCCAGTGATGTTTCTGGTACTTGGCTTCGTTAGCCTGAAATGGATCATGCGTGCCAGTAGAGGTTAGAATCTCAATTTTAACATTTAACTTAGAAACATGGTTCAACAGTTCTGTGGTGTCTGGCATCATTTCTAGATCTTTGAAGATGTGGAAATCCATTACTGCTGCCCTAAATCTTTTAGGGTTATCTTCAGCACCAGTCCTAAGTGCTTTGTATGCTTTATCAAAGTTACAAAGCACACCATCCATATCAAGGTAAAGTGTAATAGTATTCATAGTATAATTATACCTCAAAAAATCTTGCAAGTCAAACGAATTTTGAGAAATCTGGTGGAGTCCAGCCTTCTGGTTTAAGAATCTTCCCATCTGCACGACGAATAACAAATCCAGTTTTCTTATCGATTTTAGCGAGATTACTTTTTGCACCTTCATCCCATGCTGCTTCACAATCCCAACCACGTGATTTCATATAACCAATAATAACCCAAATCATATCAAAACATGCATCAAGTTGTTCAGCATTATCTAAATCTTCATAAGCATCTAGAAACTCTTGATATTCTTCATCAATAAGTTTTTTATACAAAGCTGATAGTTCATTCCGTGCAACAGGAGTTGATGCATGACGTTGACCACAAGCTGCAAGAAATACTTCAACATCGGTAAAAGTTTTACACATTATTCTATCATCCTTAATAGTTGTTTAATTTGCGCTTTTAATTCCTTATTTTCTTCTTCAAGGTTAAAGCACTTTTTCATATAATGCTCAAGTGCAGTTTCTGCATATTCGCACACGTTTGTTTCAACTGGTTCGGTCATCGGTTTCTATCCGTATCATAGTAATACTTACTATGCTCTTCTTTCTTTGAAAGACTCCATGAACCATCTTTATTGTCAGTCCAATCAAGTACATCGCCTTCTTTCCAACCAGCACTCTCAAGTAATTCTGGTGGTAGTGGCATAATTAAATCACCACTACCATCATCTGCTTCTTCTAGTGTAATAGTCCAACGTGTCATAATTCAACAACCTTTAGTTTAAAATCATCAGCAAGTTGTTCATATCCAATATAACCACGTGGATTACAAACAACACGAGTAGTACCAATCATGTAATCAAACAACTCATGAGTATGACCATGAGTCCAAAGTTTGATTCCTGGACGATCTAAAATAAATTCAGATAGATCGCTATGATATCCACCATTCATCAAATCATCTTTCTTATAACGAGGATGACATGATTGATGAGAAGGTGTATGATGACCAACAACTACCATTTGTTTCCATGGTGGCATGTCGGTATAGATGTGCTTGATATATCCAAGCATTTTCTTATGTTCTTCAACAGCATCTTCAGGGCAGAAAATAGCTGGACGAGTTCTAAAGGTTGGTTTATCTGGATTCTCAACATCATCGTAAGTTTTGTAATTAACTACACGATTACTATTATCAACACAGCGGAAGTCATTCATCATTGTACGAATAGCATGAAGAGTCAGAGGATCTTCTTTGTTCATGTCAGTCCAAAGAGTGCCACCTACAAACACAGTATCGTTTAACTCAAAGATTTCTCTATCAAGAATATGCAAGTTATCGATGTACGCAAGACGAGATTTTAAATCAGAAATGGTATCTTTGAAATCACCATGATAGTGCTCATGATTACCAGCTACGTACAGTACATGCGGAAATTCTTTACCACAATTTTGAAAGAATGTATGATATCTAGAAGACTTACCAAAGTCTACAATACCCATTGGGTCATGTTCCATTAAATCACGTGCAACGCAGATGTCTCCACTAAGGATAAGAACATCTACGTCTCCTGGATTTTCTAGAGTGATTGGTCCAAACTCCAGATGCAGGTCACTGCAAATTGCTATCTTCATTTTGATTACTCTTATAATAACGAAACAGCTTCACACACTGGAGAAACTGTTTTGGATAATGTTCAAAGTTAGGAAGTTTATCACCATAGTGTTCTTCTAACTCTTCGTAGAATTTCAATGCCTCTTCATCAGTCATTGTTTTCTTTTTTCACATGTTCAGCCAAGTACATTAATGCAACACGTGCCATAGCCTGAGCATGTTCAATTGATACTGGAATAACCACTTCTTCACCAGAACGAATTTTATCGCCTCTAAAGAGAACATCTCCCACATCACGTGGAAATGATGAACCATAAGATGCAATAAAATCCGAGTCTTTGTCTTCGGAGGTAGGACTGAATGCAGAGATATAATATCGAACACCATCAAATGGATCATCGACCATTACAATGCCTACATTCGTTCTTCCACAGAACCACTTTGAATCAACAATGCTCATTTCTTTTTCCAATGTGAATGATGCCCTTTATTGAGAATCACACCATTCCATATCATAGTTAGTGCCACACCAATCTGCTTTGTTGCAGCGTTAAGGTAGTATGACCGATAAGAATTATTATACTCTACTTTCTTTTGCAAAGCAAATCTTTCCAACCTAGTCTTGTACCCTAGCTTTTGTATCGGCTTTTTGAGCCTTACGTTCTGTTTTCCAAAAAACACGTTTCCAGTCCTTTAAATGTTTCCACCATTGAGGGGATTTAGTCAGATTGCCCTGTTTCACGTTCGCCATATAATTCTCCACCATAGTAGTTCAAGATTGCATCGATGTGCATAATCAATACTTGATTATTCACCACATCGTCTGGATGCATCCATGTGGGATTCTCAGTTTCCATTGTATCAAAGTATTGTTTTAGTTCTTTCTTCATATAATCTCGTGCATCGGTTAGATTCAATCGTGTGATCATATCTGCAGTTTCGTAGTCAATTCCTAATTGTTTCATAATAACTCCAAAGTTTAAAAGTTTACCACTGTTTCCATATTATACTCCCAATCATAAATGCAACAAAACTTATTTCAAGCACACCTGCAATCAACATCACAACGATGTCTGCCAGTCTGCTATCCTCCCAGAGGAAAAGGATCTTATCCATACTTAGCATTCAATATCTATATTACGACCTTTATCCAAACCAAGTCTAACATTACGTGAGACTCGCTCTGCAATAATTTGATCAAAGTTACGTCGCTCAACTAATTTATGATAATCATCTTCTCGTTTATCCTGTAGCTGAGTACGTTGTATACGATCCAACTCTAAATTGTGGGCAGTAATCTTAGAGACGTTCATTTAAACGACTCCATCCATTTCAATAAAATATCTCTTGCTTCATGACGTGATAGGTCAAAGGCAGCTGCAAGAGGGGAAGCTGCACCAAACATATTAATCGCTCCTGATTCACGAAGTTCGTTTAGATAATCAAAGGCAGTCTGAAGATCTTTTTCATCATGGTTCATAGTTTCTCTCCGCAATGTGGACATAGTTTAGTATTGGCATTACGCATTTCCTTAAGCGTTTTGTTTAGCTTACGAGCATCAGTTACAGTGCGACGTATGGCTTTCTTATCTCGTTCATGTTTAGCTTTACTCAATTCTTCCTTAAGACGTACCTTCATCTTATCTAGCCGACCTTCGAAGATCTCAATAAAACCTGTTATACTATTTGAAGAACTCATGTTTCTTCCTCTAGGATAATCAATAGTTCATGTGCAAATTTTTGACAAAATATGTTGAACCACAACTCATTTATAACTTCTTCTGGCGCACCAGCTTTGATTGCTATTTCTTTTAGAAATTCGTTCATTCTGTATCCGTTCTTTTATCTACATTCGATCGATCTGCCATATAGAAAACACCTATGACAAACCCTAATATCATTCCCCAAAAGAAACTCATGCTTCTATTCCAAAGTGTGTTTTAATAAACTTCCCAGCAGTGCTAGGTGCATCATATGCTTCATTCAGTGTGTCAACTAAATCGGCACATTCCCGAACAATCAACTGGGCGAACTTTGCCATAACAGTAGAGTCCAGAGTATCTTTTGGATCGTACATATACACAGCATCACCCCACATAGCAATGCCAGCCTGTTCAGCAAGTTCATTAATTCGTTCGTTCATTCTTCAACCCCGAAATGATGTTTAATCTTTCTAACCGTATCCTTATCGTGTTCTTTCAACGCACGGACTCTTTCATTAGCAAAAGGCTCATGTGGATTTAGTATCATGTACTTTTGATCCACAAACAATTCAGCACATTCTCGAACAATCAACTCGGCGAACTTTTCGTTAAACTGTGTATGCCAATCTATGTGTCCATCTTCCCAAATCTTGCCAGGTGTTTTACTTCTAACAGGTGGAGTATATACTTCATTCACATAGTCACCAGCCTGCATAATAAGTTCTTTAATTCGTTCGTTCATTCTTCAACTCCAAAGTGTTCTTCCAACTGTTCTGCCGCAAAATGATCGTCCAATGTGTCTTTCAAGAAGTTACAACATTCCTGCACAATCAACTCGGCAAACTTTTCTACTTCCCACTCATTATCAAAAAACTCTGTATGCAACACATTAGCCTGTTCGGCAAGTAGTTTAATTCGTTCGTTCATATTAGTCATTCAATTGTTTATATACCATGCAAGAGGAAAAAGTACCCTGATGCCAGCATGTGGTTTCTGTAGAGTTCCATACCTGATAGGTATCGTTAATAAGATGTCGTATAACCATGATGAACCTTTTCAGTGAAAATTTTTCTCGGCGATATTTTTTAGCGAATGTGAAATCAAAGTCATGAGGTGTAGCTAACAATGGTCTTAGTGAAACATCCTTCTTTATACAGATAAGTTCTCGCCTCTCTGCATGGCTGTCTATGGAGAGGAGTCCCGAAACTTCTGCTAAGTCACTCAGAATACCCCTACCCCCTCTTTATACAGTAGCGTTAGCAATGCTCCAGATAAACCATATCCAGAACACCACTGTTATCACCTTGACAAACCAACTGTCAAGGAATGCTTTAATCCTCTCCGTAATGCCCATAGTCTTCATCCGTACCAAATCCAGCAGATGCCATGGCAGAGTCATGATCACCATCCATAGAGTCATTATACTCATCTGGGTCTGGGTAGCTTTCCAACACATCGTACACCATACCCAGTGGCACTTCTAGTATCTTTGCGATGGTTGGGGGCGCAACACCATCATCCAACATCTCACGTATTTGCATATCCAGTTCAGCCATTTTACTCATTTTATTTCCTTAAGCAGTTAACATGTAAGTAGCAAGGTCTTTCCAATCGGTGTTTGCAGCACGGATCTTGGACACAGAGATCAGGGTACGCAGGGAGATCTCAGACACGTCATCCTTGATCTCACGAATAAGACCAAGAGCATCAGACTTGATCTTTTTGTCGTACTCAGGCAAGAACTCAGGCAGATTTGCAATGTATTCCATACGATCGATTTTCTGCTCAGTAGTCATGCTCAGGTCGATCATCATCGAACGTGAACGGATAGCCTGATCGATCTTGTCCTGACCCAGATTCGAGATAAAGATTACACGACCTTCGAAGTTAAAGCTACGTGGCAGGTCTTCATCCTTCATGTCAGCATTCCAAGAGATGATACGCTTACCGTAAGAGTCAAGAGCACCTTTAAGCAGGTTTAGTGCAACAGGGTCTTTCAACACAGCGTCACAGTCATCAAACACGATGACAGAACCATTGTTCTCAAACAGGGTACGATACAAACCCTTGGCAGTAGAGTACCCCTTAACAGTAGTAAAGGACTTGCTCTTACGGATCTTGGTACCAACTTCGAATGCAGCCAGATCAGACACATCGGTGTAACCAGCAGCTTCCAAGGTTTTGATCACTGTATAAGTCTTACCCAGACCACCAGAACCAGTCACCACTGCTGAAGGCTGAACACCTGACGCAACCATTGACACCAGCTTTTCTACGAAACCGAAGCGAGCATTGATACCAAACTTTTCAGTCTTGGCAGCAGCTTTCTCAGCTGACTCTTCGAAGTTGATCTTTTCGCCAGCCATCTCTTCCAGACGACGCTCAACGTAACCTTTGCCCACAGAGCGGACAACGACTTTACCGTCGATAGCACCAACAAATTTACCAGAGATAGAGTCGAATTTTACAGAGACATTCATTTTTAGTTCACCTTTTTCATCACAATAGACTTATTATACAGCAGGTACGAATTAAAGTAAAGCCCCTACAGAGAGTAGGGTTACTTCTTTGTTCCACAGGTCGCAGTAGTACTTGGCATCACGCTTTAGGTCGCATGCATCGACCACAAAGTCTCCGTCCATGATGTACCACACAGTTTTCTCGACTCCAGTGCGAGACTCAGTGCAAGCACGTTTAATAGTATAGTTCGTTTTCGTAGTCATACAGTGATTTTACATCTAGACCGAATAAAAGTAAACATCTTTCTGGAATAACCCTCAGATTTGGTAGGGATTAGCTATCTCATCAACCCTAACACAGTTATTCTACTCTCGAGTCAAGTAAAAATCAAATATATCTGTGTTTTGCGACCAAAAAACAACGATTACCAGTCTGCATCTGTCCATAAATCACCATCTTGCACGAATTTCCCGTCTGGTAAGGTCTTTACCACTGGTGGCACCAACAAATCCTCATAGTTTAGCTCTTGTAGGTCAGTGTCAGTGGGGTTAAGTGCCTTCTTTCGGGCATGTTTCAGTACAGCGATGAAGTTTTCAGTGTGTTCTTGGTGTATGCCAAGGGCATGATTGGCTTTCGCCTTTTGTGACAGCACCTCGATGTGTGCTCGGGTATGTTGGCGTGAGTTTCCACAGCTGCGTGTGCAGTATGGACCACGTTTTTTATGCGCAGTGCCACATGTTGGGCATATTTTTTCTTTATATCGAGACATTTTGGGCAGTATAAATGCAATCCTTTATTTAGTGCCCACTGCGATAACTACCATAGAGGTACGACTAAATAGCATCATTGCGTTTTATCCACATAGCAATTGCTTTATCCAGTTGTCCAATCTGCTCTAGACGAATATCATCCATAATATTCATCATGTCCATATTCATATTGGATTGAGTCATCTTCCATAGTATGGCTCTCTTAATGGATAGCGTATCTAGTACTACGTCATAATCCTTTTCGTCATTCATTGTGCTCATCCTTCCACTTAGTCAACATCGTTGTTAATTCTTTATTGTATTCTATTCCATCTAGAGGATCGTAATCTTCTATGAAACTCTTAATGTATGTAATTGCCTCTACAGCTTCTGCCTCAGTACACTTATAAATTTCCATAATGAATGTGGGAATCTTTTCGGTCTCATGTTGCATTAGTTCTATTAGATCTTCGTACTCCCAATCAATGATATGATCCATGTCGTACCATAGTGATAGTTTACCATTGCAGTTATAGAATGCGTACCATGAGGAATTAGACCAGCGAGCGTAACTCATTTTGTTTTCTCCGTTAGTTCGTTTACAAAGTTTAATAGTAACTTATGATGTCTACCATTATGCCAGTGTTTCTCTATGTATTGCCATGGCTTTTCGTACCAATACTTTGGTGCTTCTAGATGACAACCAATTAAACCTATTCTGCCCTGTATGATTGCCATTGGATCATTGTTGGCGTAACGAGCAATGACTTTAAAATCGTCTTCCTCTCCGAGAATACAGCAACCATCATAGAAGTACATTTTTTCTGGTGTGTCATTCCATACGACATCGGCAACTGTACCATAACTACGTCTAACATCAGCATCGGGTCTTTTTATATACTGGGTTACGTCTGCATTAATGAGCAAATCAAAGTACCTACTTCCAGCCCAATACGCACCCATACATATACCAAGGTAGTGACCACCACCATGTATAAAATCGGCGATTCGATTGGCTCTGGTTCTGGTAAAGAAATTAGGATAAGAGTCGCTATCGCCGATGCCACCAGGAAAAACAATAACATCAAGATTGATAAAAAAGTTAGGATCATCTAATTCGCTTTCTTCAAATATTCGTATCTGATACTCTTCGGATAGTGCATGTACTAGGGCATATACGCAGTCCTCGGAACACTCAGGATGATGCAGGAATATAGCCATGCGCTTTAATGGATAGTTACGCTTTCTTGCAAACTCTGCTTGTTTCTCTAGTGTGGACTCACTGTATCCTTTATCGGACATGTGAGACTCAGCAACTTGGATATTATCGTCCATGGTCTGATCCTTAGTAAGAATAGTATGTATCAGGACCAGTGGCGAGTGGGTGTTTATCGTTGATTACTCGTATTGCCCATACGATGTCATTTATATCTGGTCTCTCTCGCCATGAGCCAACGAATACACCATGCACTTCTCTCAACCCACGTATTTGTGATACGTCATGCAGGTATACATGTGTGTTCGTTGATTTATTAATACGCTTTAGATAGTCAAAGTATTCTCTAGAATCTCCGCAGATGATATAGTGTTTCATTCATGCTCCATCCTGGCACATGCCCATGCAGCTTTAAGCCACTCAATGGCACGTTCATTGGTCATATGTTGTACCTCATCATAGAATCGATCTCCACGAGTGGAATAGTTTTCTCTCTCATTGAACCACTCATCAAAGTCTTTATACTTCATACAATATCCTTGGAGGCTTTCCAGTTGTCAAATTTATCAGCCTGTTCTATTAGCCAGTCGTCAGCTTCTTTCTTAGAATTAAAGAATGGTGAAATGCTTATATATTTTTCGTTTACATAGAAGTATGTATACGTATGCATACCAGCGTCTCTATATTCAACCAGCTTCATTTTGTTTCTCGCTTGGTGGTGTCTGTGGTGTTTTACGCATGGCGTTCATCAGGTCTTCGATGGTATACTTCCCAGTGGCAATACCAGCAACGATTTCAGCAATTTCTCTAGTTGTATCGCAGCATTTACACTTCATTTTTGTCTCCAAATTCGGTAGTTTTACATGCCCAATGAACGACAACCCAGTCGTCAATGCATGCCTCTCTACTTATATCATCTCCCTTACCAGCTTCGATCATTTTAATAGACCAGTACTTGTAGTAGGATGAAAGAATTTGGTCTTCACTCCATGTTTCTTGGACATGTTGACCAAATTCTCCTGGAAATGCAATTGTCCAATAGTTCATTTTTCGTTCAGCAAGTACTTGTTGGAGATTGCTTTGAACGTCATGCCACCATTGACTTCCTTGAACACGATACCTTCTCGTTCGCAACCAATCATGCCCATAACTGATTTACCTTCTGCGAACTTCAGCAACTGAGGAATGTCAGTGATACCAAGAGTATCATACAGTTCAGCAGCAGATGCCAGCACTGGCACATGTTGTAGTCCGATGTTTGTAATTAAAGCATGACGATCAGCAGGATTCAAATAGCAACCATTAGAGATATCATAAACATCGAACACATGGAACATTGGTTGTGATAACTTGTAGATATTACCTTGGATTCCTGGACCAATCAACTCACCTTGGATGGCAAAATTCCAGTTTTCGTCAGTTTCATTGAGCATCTTTGCTTCGATATTATCTCGACGTGCAACCTGCCAGAATGTATTTCCTTCAGTTTCCTTTAGGTCAAGGTTACGTGAGCAAACACCAAACTCGCCATCGATTAGGTAGCATGTCATCGATGAGCCTTCAAGTTTCTCGGTAATCTCAAACTTCATTCCAGCTTCAATGGCACCGACAATTTCCTGTACCAAATTCTGAGCACGTTCTTGGTCAGTTTTGGGAATCACTGACGGAAAGTTACCCTTAGCCATACCAGCCAACTGAGCATTCATGGGCATTTCCCATTTGATAATACCAAGTGGCTCGGACACATCGTCACCCAAAATATCACATTCGGTAGTTGATGGCAGGCAGTAGACTGTAGACAGTGGCAACAGCAAACCCTGTGACAATTGACCACGCAGTTTAATAGTACGCAGACGTTCGCCTTTGATGCCTTCAAACTCTCTAGGCTCTTTACCTTTAGACAGGAATGCCGCCAGTTCAGTAGGAATCCAAGAGTCAATCTCACAGTAGACTGCCAGATCACCGACAGTGTACTCACCTTTCTTTACAACAACTTTCCAACCACCAACAGTGGCGCATTCGATGGCATCTGCTCCATCAATAGGAGTCAGTGCATCAATCCTACGAATTGTAGCAAGTTTACGCATTTTAATTCCTTAATCACCACCATGAATTATAATAAACCACCTTGCCTTCTTTAATAGCAATGCGGCACTTTTGAACAAACATCAAGTCTTCACGCATTGTCTCGAGATCAGGTGGATTATCACCAAAGAAAAATCCCGATGTGCGTGGTAGATTGTCTTCTAGTAATGCTTGTTGCAGATTATCTAAATCATCCAAAGTCAACTCAACGGGAATGCAGTTGAAACTATCAGCATCACCACCTTTGTCACGATACAGGTTCTCCATCCAACCATGCAGGTCATGATGCTTACGCCAGTAATGCAACTCTTCACGTTCAGCACCTTCGGCAATTTCTAACTCACTGATTGCGTCTCGCTTTGAGACAGCATATGCGTACATATCTAAACCCATAATATTCTCCTTACCAAGCTATAGGGTGGATGTATTCGGCTTTGCCGATATAAAAGGTGCGACCATTACTCAGCATACGTGCTGTGCGAGTCGACTGTTTGACGTAGTCGCAACCATTGAGGTGGAACATGCGTCCAATGCGTAGTTCTGAAAATTCTCTACCCATAATATTCTCCTTAAAGACTAGTCAATTGAATTTCAAACGTATGCTGTTTCATATTGTGGTCATAGTAACGCACAGTGGTACCAATGCCAGCATGCTTACCCATCAGGTCAAGCGCATAGTACAACGCATCATTCTGAAGAATGAAGTCACCAACACGACGTTGTTTGATAGCAGTGGATGTAGTGTAAAAAGAAACACCATTGACGACAGCACGTAATTTCATTCTATTTCCTTCATGTAAGAAACACCAACAATCATGCAACCAAATCCAACTAAAGTAACAACCAAGAGTTGTATACCTTGGAACAGGGAGATATCAACTGTTTGTTCGATACCACCAACTACGCCCATTATAGCGAGCAAACCCAAAAAGAAAAACAAGAAACCTTTAGTCATTTTAATCTCCAAAAATTAAGCAGGGATTCTAGAATCCATCATTTCAGACAAGATGAACTTTGCGATGTTGATGTTTTTGCGAGCCTGATCAGTTGCCTGAGCATTACCGAAAGTCATCAATTCTTGAGCATCAGACAAAACACCCATTGCAACCATCTCGAGACCAGAGCAGCGAGCAGTGATAGAATTCATATATTCTTCACGGATGTCAGCTTCAGTCATACCGTAGCACTTCGTTTCAAATTCAGTCATTTCAGTTCCTTTTCGTTTCATCATATAATGATTATACATCGGAACCGAATAAAAGTAAACATCTTTCTGAACACTGGTAAGTTGTTGATCTAGAAGGGAAAATAGACCCTACACTCAGTAGGGTTATTCATTAAATTTGATCAACTAGCATGCCGTTGCTTCGTTTGTCCCTTAGGCTTTCCAGTTCCTGCAGGTGACGCTTTTCTTGGATTGTTAGTTCCTTGAACGTCTTTCTTGGGTTTGCGCACATCACGCACTTTGGATTCCCGCAACTTACTGGGCTGTGATCTAGCAGTTCGTGTGGATTCTTTACTTCTATCCCGTGTGCTTTCGCTATCTTTGTCTTTCGTGCTACGACGATTTCTTTTTGGTGGATTCTCTTGCTGTGTTTCAGCTTGCTCTGCTCGTCCATAAACATGCTCCTCGTATTTTTCTTTAGTTACTTCGTACCAATCGGTTGATTCAATCCAGAAAATACTTTCACTGAATCTAAGTTGGGACTTGAGGTTGTACCCACGACAGGGTACAATGTGACTGAACCCACCTTTCCATTTTGTGTCAATGAAAAAGTAAGAATCAGATGGCACTTTGTTAGTATACATTATATAAAAGGCTAAGACAAAAAATCCTGCCGAAGCAGGATTACTTTTTAACCACCACGCCCAACATTGCGTTGAACGGGACGACCAGCAATTTTATTCACAGTTTGCTTAACTAGCTTTGTAGCTTCTGTATGAGAGAATCCTTTTGTTTGTAGCTGCTTCCTTGCTTTCTTTTTTGCTCGCTTCAACAACTTCTCAGCATGCCATTTTTCGCTGAACTTTTGCTCTACAATCTCAGTCATATTTTCTCCTGTAAATTTGGAGCGGGATAGGAGAATCGAACTCCTGACTTTAGCTTGGAAGGCTAAGGTAATACCATTTTACGAATCCCGCATAACACTACTTATTATACATCAAAAGCCTTTGTAAATCAAGCAGCCTTTTGATGCGACATAATGTGTTTTAATCTATCAGCGCAGTAACTTGCAGCGAATGCATTTGGCTTAACCAAAGGAATCACGTTACACATACCACGAATGTAACCAGTCGCTTCATTGATTACACAAGAACTACCATGCATTTCGTTGGGGTTGATATCCAAGTGAACTTCAACGATTCTATCTTCCAACACGTCATGTAACTTGTTGTACAACTCTGCAATTTTATATACTTCATTCATCAACCGCATACGTGGTCTGTTTTTCTTTTGATCCCAGTCACGTTCACGTTGAACTTCACCGAAAATCTTACAACCATGTTTGCCATCAATGTGAACAACAATAACAAGTGTGTAATCTGCGTACCAATCATTTCCAATATTAAATCTCTCAGAGTCTCCACCAATATAGATCTTTGTCTCTGGACTTTGACTTTCGATGAATGTTTTAACTTCATCAATATCGATACGCTTCATGATTGCTCCTAATTTATCATGTTTATTAATTCTTTAGCGATTTTTTGTCGTTTCTCTGCAGTTGGCTCGCCAAGAATAACAATAATGTATTTTCTTGCTCCTCTTTCAACAAATAGTGCTAAACATCTACCAGCTTTATTGGTAAATCCTGTTTTACTCAATGCAATATCATGATACTCTTTTAATAGTGTCATATTGGTATTGTGTAATGTATAATATGACTTTTTATTTTTATAAAATGTTTTCTCAGTAGTTGAGGATATTTTTCGTATCAATGGATACTTCTCTGATTCAATTACAATATCAACGTACTCTCTTGCTGTGCTGCGATTGAAGACACTTAGACCACTTGCATCATGATAAAATGTTTCATATAAACCAATTTTTTCTGCTTTACGATTCATTGCTTTAACAAATGCATAACTACCACCATCATACTCTTTAGCAATTTTCTCAGCTACTAAATTATCAGATCGTATTAATAATCGTTCAAGTAATTCTTGTTTGTAGTTACCACTGTCTATGTATACCATAGCAGTCATTAGTTTAGTGAGACTAGCGATTGAACTTACATCATGATAGTTGAAACCAGTGACAATAACATGTTCATCGGCATCATATAAAATATGAGACTTACCAAACGCATTGATACTGGCCAAGAGTAATATTGCTACTATAAATTTCATACATATTCCTGGAGCGGGCAAAGAGACTCGAACTCTCGACATCTTCCTTGGCAAGGAAGTGCTCTACCAACTGAGCTATACCCGCATTACTTGGCACCCCTCGAGGGACTCGAACCCCCACTTACGGTTTTGGAGACCGCAGTGCTGCCATTACACTAGAGAGATATTATCTTTAAACTGGTGCCCACAGTCGGATTCGAACTGACCACCTACGCATTACTAGTGCGTTGCTCTACCAAATGAGCTATGTGGGCTTAATTGGTCCGAGTAGCAGGATTCGAACCTGCGACCCTCTGGTCCCAAACCAGATGCGCTACCAGACTGCGCTACACTCGGATAAAACTTGGTGCCCCATGACAGAATCGAACTGCCGTAACCTGATTACAAAACAGGTGTAATACCATTATACTAATAGGGCATTAACATATTCATAGTTTACCGTCTCTGAATTCTCTCGGTAAACAATTGCTCCATTCTTCAAATGGAATCTTTTTGCCATCTCAGTCTTAGGACTAAGTGTTACAAATCGTTTAATGTCTTTGTTATGTTCTTTAATGTAATCAACAACGTCAAAGATTAAAGTTCTACCAGCACCTGGAGCATAACTCCATATGGTATAGAAAATAGCAACATTTGGAGTATCGGTAAATTCAAACAAACCAGATTCAGAATCTGGAATAGTTGATTGATAACTGACACATGTGATTGCTTTTACCTTATTTTCTTCATCTCTTAAAACGAAAATGTCTTTGTTACTACCAACCCTATCAACATGTGGTATATTTGGTCTAACTGGATCTTCACTTATAAGATTAAAAAAACTATCGCTTATCGATTTAATTAAATGTAACATTGCAATCTAATAATTTATACATTAAAACTGGCTCCGAGTGTGAGGATCGAACTCACCTAGTCATTGATTAACAGTCAAGTCCTTGCACCATGCTTGGATTTCTCGGAATAATACTTACTACTTATATGGTGGTGATAGTTGGATTCGAGCCAACGACCTACTGCGTATGAAGCAGTTGCACTACCGCTGTGCTATATCACCATGTTAAAACATACTAGCATGAGCCTGTTGTCATTTATCCCTGCGGGGAACTAATATGTTTTAATATGGTGCCCCAAGCGAGACTCGAACTCGCAAAATTTGGCTTCTAAGACCAACACGTATACCAATTCCGTCATCGGGGCATTGCTTCCTCTCTGCGGTGGTAATTATAGTACATCAAGATACGACGCTATCGTACCCATCACACGTACCTTCCACCCACTTCACGCACCAGAGAGAACTCTCGTATTGCCAACGCTAGTTAGGTTTAACTAGAACCACCCGTAGATGTCACTCTACTTCTATCATGCGGGTCACACTAGCCGACGACACTCGGCATGTTTGGTTGCAGGGGAAGGATTCGCACCTCCGATCTCCAGCTTATGAGACTGGCGGGGACGGCTAGACTCCCCTACCCTGCGATATTATATTAACTCATGTTCCAGGTCCACAGACTCGCTGTAATAACCATTGGATTCACCCAGCCATCTCACATCCACATAACCCTTGCGAGTAGCGAACTTGTAGAATGTCCAAGTTACTGATTCGTGATAGTCTTTATCAAAGTAAGCTGGAGTTTCTCCAGACACTTCTTCAGCTATCAACAGTGGTTCACCTACCAAGTCAGACAAGTCACCAACGATATCTTCTATCGAAACAGACTCGCAACAATCTTGATAGTGGAAGAATCTGAATCTTTCAGTTTCGTTCGCAAACACCATCTCATAACCATCTTGTGTCACCGAAGTAAACACTTTTCCAACCATATTTAACATATTCATTTTTATTTCCTTACAACAATAACTTGGCGATGCGTGGGAGAATCGAACTCCCGTCTTCGGATAGACAATCCGAGATAATGACCATTATATGAACGCACCTAAAATAGGATAAGCTACTTGTTTCCACACAAGCCCTTAATTGAGCAGTTACTCTGTCCATCCCTTTTATTCTAACGTCTGTGTGCAGAGGGAACTGCCTATCAGATTCTGGATTTCTCCGCTTACGGTCTTCTGCCACCGAACCTCTATCGCTAGTTAAACGCTACTTTAACGAAAGTAGTAACGGGATTCTGGTGGAGAATCTTGGAATCGAACCAAGTGTGCCGTAAGGCGACGGATTTACAGTCCGCTGCAGTCACCAATGCTGCTCATTCTCCATATACCATTAGTTTTGTTGTCGCACTATTTGCTAGATCGCAACGGAATTGGTGGCCACACTACCGTTTATTGATAAAGTTACTTAGGGTTGACGTTTACCCAATGGCTTACGACAACAAAACTAATGGTACTCGATAGGGGAATCGAACCCCTCTTACCTACGTGAAAGGCAGGTGTCCTAACCGATAGACGAACCGAGTAAAGGTGGTGGTTTTTAGAGAACCACCAAACTCTTGGCTGACCTTTGGTCATTTAATGTTTCCTGCTCAGCGTTTTGACATGCATCCCTTGCGGGCTGACCATCAAGGTCCATTTAATGCGTCCTGCGTTGCGTTTTGAAACAACCTTCTCTTTGCCTCATGCTACGTATTTACCGTAGACTCAGAGAGGACTTCAGAACTTTTATTATACATCAACTTTGATTAAAAGTCAAGCAATTTCTTCAACCAAAGAGTAGCGAACCACTGATAATTTGAAGCAGTCGATACGACGTTCTGCATTTTGCATAGCATCATGCACAACCACATCACCACAATCAGCGTACTTCTCTACATCAACAACAGTCAGAGTGTTTTTGCTACCATCAGCAGGAACATACTTCTGACCAACTTCAATTTTGTATTTTTGATAATCAAACATCATATACTCCTAATCAATCATCATAAGACTATTATACATCAGATCTGAATTAAAGTAAACACATTTCTGAAAGACCTTCAGATCCGTAGGGTCATTCAACTGGAGTGCATGACAGGAGTCGAACCTGCATGATACGGATTTGCAATCCGCTCCCTAGCCTTTCGGGTCACATGCACATATCTGGTACCCTTGCTCGGATTCGAACCGAGAGAACTTCTCCTTTTGAGAGAGATGACTTTACCAATTTGTCCACAAGGGCATTGGTGGGCTGACTGAGAATTGAACTCAGACTCGACCGATTATGAGTCGGTTGCTTTACCATTAAGCTATCAGCCCGAACTGGTGCGGCATAGTGGAATCGAACCACTATTCTGGCTTTAGAAGAACCATGTCCTATCCGTTGAACGAATGCCGCAAAAATGGTACGAGTAGCCAGAATCGAACTGGCATGCCCATTACAGGCGAGGGATTTTAAGTCCCTTGTGTCTACCTATTCCACCATACTCGCAATTTTGGCGGAGAGTGTGGGAGTCGAACCCACTCGCCCATTTCTGAGCGTCGGATTAGCAATCCGATGCCTTACCATCCAGCCCACTCTCCTTGTCTTACATCGTTGGTCCATTACCATTCTTGAAACCTACTATGCCACCTTCTTCTTCGATGCGTTTGATAACATCTTCAAACAAGATTGGTCTAAAGTCTGTTTGCTCAACACACACGCAATGATATCTTGTATCAATGATTTCACCACCCATCTTCTTAAACATAACTCTATTGCTATGCGTATGACCATGGATGTTTACACCAAAACGACCAAGACTTTCTGGGTGCAAAGGTATGTGGCTCAAAATCATTCCATTCATTACATGATAAGCACGCAACTCACGAAAATGTTCACGGTATTCGGCATCTCGAAAGATGTCATGATTACCACGAATCAAAACTTTATCACCATTCAACCTACGCATGATTCCCATTGCTTTGCGGTTGATCACTACGTCACCAAGATGATAAACTTTATCAGTTGGCTTTACAGTTTCGTTCCAACGCTTAACCATTTCCTCATCCATTTCTTCGGCTGAGTCCCATGGTCGCAATTTAGTCACACCATCATTACGCATAAACTTGCATATGCCCATGTGACCAAAGTGCGTATCGCTAACTAAAAATACACTTGGCATATCGTTCTCCTATAAAATTGGTGGAGCGAGTAGGGATCGAACCTACCTGTACCGAAGTACCACTGGGTTACAGCCAGCTAGAACACCATTGTTCCATTCACTCCATAATTTGGCGGAAAGCAGAGGAGTCGAACCCCATCCCATTTCTGAGAACCTAGTTTTCAAGGCTAGTCGCAGGACCATCCCCGCTGCATTACTTTCCATATCTTGGTGCGTCCTGAGAGATTCGAACTCCCAACCTCAGGTTTCGAAGACCTGCTTTCTATCCAGTTGAATTAAGGACGCATGGTACCTTGTGACGGGATCGAACCGCCGACCTTCTCCTTGTAAGGGAGACACTCTACCGCTGAGTTAACAAGGCATAAAAATTTGGTGGAGGATGGGAGGATCGAACTCCCACTTCATGCTTGCAAAGCACATGTGCTCCCATTATCACTAATCCCCCAAAAATACTGGTTCTCTGTAGTGGAATTGAACCACTGTCGCTCGATTATCAGTCAAGTGCTCTACCATTGAGCTAACGGAGAATAATTTCGATTTTCATCTTCCACTACTTACAACTGCTTCCCAATTTATCGTCCATCGGCACCCGTGGTAGGGCTCACGATGCTCATCGGTCTGACATTCTAGTGTCAGTGATCCTTGGGATAGGACTGCTACGCCTTAACCTGCGTAGCATCAGGTAAACTGGTACCGAGAGACGGGATCGAACCGCCCACACCTTGTGCTTCAAACAAGTGCTCTACCAACTGAGCTATCTCGGCAATTTTCTTTGGGGTGACTAATGGGAGTTGAACCCATACGATCAGAATCACAATCTGAGATGCTACCGCTACATCATAGTCACACCAAAGAAAACTACTACCATATTGAAACACACTCAAACGGATCCTTTTCGCCTATCCCTCATCAGCCGTTTCAGACAGGGTAGGGTAGAGTATGTTTCAATATGCGAACTCATGTAGGCAGGAATCGAACCTGCGTTTGCCTCTTGAATCGAGGCTTTCTTACCACTAGAAGACTACGAGTTCATCGGGGTCATGACTCCCGATTATGGTTGGGGTTAATTACTCCCCTCTGCTGCTCCCGAAGGCTATACATTTACCATATAGAAACACACTCAACGACATAGGCAATTGGATCTCCCTGTCTTACTGAACCAACTTCAGTGAATGTGTTTGTATATGGTAGGGGCACAGGGACTCGAACCCTGAATTGGCAGATTAAAAGTCTGCTGTGATAACCATTTCACTATACCCCCATATGGTCCACTCGCTGAGACTTGAACTCAGAACTCGATGATTAAGAGTCATGTACGTTACCATTACGCCACGAGTGGTTGTACGTATTTTTTTGATTTTACGTGCCAACTAAGACCATACGGGGGATCTTAGCGACACTAGCTTTTACCAGATTTTCGCTTCATACAATTTCCTTTTTAAATTATCTAACCAAATAAAAGTACACTCAAGTCCGTGGCTCGGAAGGAACTATACCCACGATGGCTTGCGCCAGTCCTAGTGTACTTTTATTTGGCACCCGAAGTAAGAATCGAACTTACAATAACAGATTCAAAGTCTGCTGTGTTACCACTACACCATTCGGGAACATTTGGTACGCAAATTTTTAAAGATCTAAAAGCTAAGTAGACGATGCCACTCAACCAGAACACTTATTCTACATCAAGTAAGAATAAAAATCAACAACTTTCTGAAAGACCCTACATCATGTAGGGTAAAACAAAAAACCCTCTGGATTTTCATCTCAGAGGGTTTTGGTAAAGAGACTTGTAGTCTTACATCTTTTTACCAAAACCCTTCGCATCAATCTCATATGATAGCGCAAATGCTGGGCGTGTGCTATTCCAGCCAGCTACGAGTGGTAACTGTTTATGCATTCTGGATTGTAAACACTGTATCGATTTCATAGTAGAAATTATACTTCCCTTTTGATTTAAAGTCAACAACAATTTTGTAAGACCCTACACACAGTAGGGTTTACTTATATTCTATTTAGGTATATTATACGCCCAAACCACTTGCAAGTCAACACTTTTTGAAATATATTTTTCAACTTCAATGTTACACTTGGTCAAAAAGTCAGTGCCAAGTGTATCACGATATGACTCTCTGTAATAAACTTTCTTCACACCTGCGCCATAAATGAGTTTAGCGCAATTGATGCAAGGAGCATGAGTGCAGAATAAATCGGCACCATTGCCTGATTCGCCATCACGTGCAAGTTTAAGAATAGCATTAGCTTCTGCATGAATAACCTCATCTTTCGTTTTTATCTCTTTAGTAAAATTATTGTAGTCATAGCGAGGATCTGTCTTCGCAACATCAACTACATGTTCGCATTCATTAGTCCATCCAGCTGGCATACCATTGTAGCCAATTGAGATGATACGATTGTCTTTTACAACAACAGCACCAACCTTCAATCTAGTTGCACTAGACAACTCTGCGAATCTCTCCGCAGTGTCCATGAATGCATCAATCCACTTCTTTTTCATCTAATAATCAATCGTTTAATAAGTTTACTACACTTTTCTTTGAAGGTCAAGTTTCGCTGGTAGATTCGGCTCCAGTCGGAGCCTTCAAGTTTTTTGCTTTCTTTTCCTTTGCAACAGGTGCAGGAATAAATCCAGCTTCAGCAACTAACTTATGTGTAATCTTTGGATACAGTTTAGTTAGCTTCTGATCTTTAATTGCTAGTACCAATTCAGCTTCTGTTGGATGTATACTCTCCAGCAACTGCACGAACAAAGTTTCTTTACGCAGTGGTTTCAAATCAGTACGACAGAAGATATAAAGTTTACGTGTTTCTTGATATAGATTCGCAGGTGTCATACCAATTGGTGCGGCATCTTTCTTGAATGGTGGATCGCCTTCAGGTAATGCAAACTTCTTTTCTTCCAAGAATGCATGTTCAAAGATTAAACGTAAAGCACCATTGCCTTTATACTGCTCAATCTTTTTAGGATCCGTATTGATTTCCTGTAGAATTTCAGTGATATATTTCGCCATGTTTTGTCCTTAAAAGTCATCAAGTTCATCCAACAGCAAACGACAACGATTCTCGATCAGATAATTCATGACCGACATCTTGTCGCCAGTTGGCTTGTTATTTAGATACGCATCAACAATAGACTGTGCTACATCTTCTGGAATAAATTCAAAGTCAATCAGTTGTAGATTACGATGCCAGTTGCGACGTTCATCATCATTACGACATGCATCAAAACCTTTCTCAAGGAAGTCATCGAGTCGCTGAGAACTAATGCGTTTTTGGCGCACACCTTCTTGTAAGAAGATATCGTCTGGTGACAATATGTTTGGAATACCATCATCACCTGCTTTTACTACATGGGTGATAAACTTCTCATGCAACTCTCGCTTGGTGGCTGTGATCTGTTTCTTTTGCATTGGCGAGTACTGCGAAACATTACCCCACTTTTGCAACTGAATAAAGTCACCATCAGATGAAAGAATCAAAATCTTTTGTGGATCTTCCATCAATCCCTGTTGAACGAATCCATTCGTTTGAGACCACTTAGCCATAACAGCAATAACGTCATCTGCTTCAGCACGATCGATGTGGATAACTTTCCATGGAAAATGCTTGGAGATATCATTACGCATCTCGGATAACGTATCAAAGATTAGAGTCCAATCCAATTCAGAAGCATCACGTGCTTTCTTACGACCAGCTTTGTAGTATTGGAATACATCTCTGCGCCAGTACTTACGACCATCGCAACAGATGACTAACTCGCCATATTCTTTACCATACTTTTTCTTGTATGACTTGATTGTTGATAGGGTTACATGGCGAATAAGGTTTTTAACCTCAGACTCAGTACCTTTCAACTCTCTCTGGAATGTCAAGATGGCAGATAGTGCCACCTGACTATAATCAACTAAAATCATTAAAATGCTC
>Ga0209500_10000724_pt1 | contig 27249 bp, 54 predicted proteins | sample S_140212_EF_Meta_FD_187323 | JGI IMG/M metagenome (GOLD analysis project Ga0209500, IMG submission 187323) | Freshwater microbial communities from Lake Simoncouche, Canada to study carbon cycling - S_140212_EF_MetaG (SPAdes) (version 2) | ecosystem: Environmental > Aquatic > Freshwater > Lake ...
AGTCAGAGGCAGTAGTGCTCTCCCCATATCCTTGAATAGTTGCTTCCCAGCAGTCAACGCCACCAGGAGAGCAGGAGTAGTTCATTTCATATATTGCAACTTGTTGGGTCATAGATTAATTTTAGCATTTTAGGGGAAAAAAGTCAAACATCGTAATCGAAATTCTGGAAAAATGTTATGATTATCTTAATAATGATTTGACAAAAATATAATTTTCCTAGGGGATTTTGCGATCTGTATCGGACTTGAACCGACGACCTCTACCGTGACAGGGTAGCGCTCTAACCAACTGAGCTAACAGACCTAATGGTGAGCAGTTTGAAATCATGCTCAGGATTTTTTGTTAGGCTAACGCCATAACATTTTGAACAACTTTTAGCAAACGATTTTTTTCTGCGTTAATCGCAGGATCAAAACCACTTGCGGAAGCAAGGATAGATTCGTTAGAACCACCACGAGCAGAACGATACCAGTCAAGGCGTTCGGTTAGCGCATTGAACGCACCCCAAGCAGAGCCAGCAATCATTCCGTTAAACTCACCTGTGTAAATATCATTGACCACGTCAATTTTATTTTCCCACTTTTTAAGTGAACCCTTAGAATCTTTTTCTGGCTTAGGATAAGCAGCAAGAACAATGTTGTTGAAATCAAGTGCTGTGACTTCTTTTTCAATCATAGCCTTAGCCATGAGATCAAATTCATCCATATACTTATTAGCCATGCCAAGAGTTTCACGAGCAATTTGAACTTTGCCGTTAGCAGTTTGAGTATGGCGAATCTTGAAAGATTGCTTGATACCGTTCTTTTTCTTGATTGAACCAAGAGCAAGATTGAGAGTATTAGCGCATACAACACGAACGGGAGTGATTGAGGCTTGAATCGCAATCGAACCGTCATGTGATGTGTTAATGAGCAAATAAGTTTTTACCTTATCAGCCACACCAGTAGGGTCAAGAACTGTTTCACGCTCTAAAGCAAGAGCGCCAAATACTACACGCCCACCTTTAATTGAGCCAGCAGTTTCCCAACGACCACCACCATCAAGAATGTTATCACCGAATGAGAATAGATCCTCATTTTGTAAAACATGGTAGCGTTCACCAACTACACCAAGAATATCGGTCTGAGTGTTATCAGTAGGATTAGTACGCAAGACATATTGGTACGCCTTGTCGCTTGTTAGATGTGTAGGGGTTTCCAAATCCTCAAGACGAACATTCCACCCATTAAGGTTAGCAGCAGCCAACATTTCAGTAGTAGATTTTTCCTCTGTGAATACAGTACCCAATCCATGCCAAGCAGGTTCACGGAATGAAGCAAAACTTGCTACTCCATTTTGTGTTTCGATTTCATGTGCCATGAGTTTATTTCCTTTCGTTTGTTTGTTAATTTAAGTATAACATCACCGACTGACAAAAGCAAATCAAGATAGTTAAACATGGACAATCTGGACATTTTCCAGGTGATCTTAATCACAGCTCGTAAACTTGACAAATAAAAATTTTTCCCCTAGGAAAATCTTGAAGCAGTTTTAGGACGTGCTTAGGTCCTTTGATTAGTAGCCCCCTACTAAATATCTATGCGATCAATTGTTCCCGAAAGATATGTGATTGGCTCGTCATATGAAATAGAATCAAGATCAAGATCATGAATTGCGTTTTGTGCTTCTTCCAAATTCTTAGCGTTAACGGTTATTGAATATTGAACTGATACTTCTAATTCAAATTCTTGTGTTAATTCAAAACCAACAATATCGGCAATCTCTTGCGCTTCTGCTTCATTGATTGAGGCCTCTTCCAATGCGTTCATCGTCCATTCGTGAAGGTCATCCCGTAGTTTTTGTAGGGTGCCTGCTGTGTCATAGTCACGCTGCGCTAAGCGCTGGGAATGTAGAACTAAATCATTAATTCGCTCCTCTTGCTTAGCGATAGTGGCCTTAAGAAAGTCCTCTGTGGCATTTGTAGTTGTAATCATTAGTTATCCAATCCTTCTGTTAGTTGGTTCATTTCTTTCATTGTAGCAACCATGTCTGACATATCTGATTCTGATAAGCATACTTGAGAGACAAGAGTTGCTGTTAGTGCTGATAGTGAGGCACTATATTTAAATAGGATCTGAGCAAACTGTTCCTGTTCCATATACTCACGATTCTGAAACATAAGCTGTGCTAAACTCATTAGATCAGGATCAAATAGGGCTTCCTCTGTTGCTTCTTTAATTTGTAACATTGTGCTGATCATTGGGCTACCTTTCTAAAGTTTTGTGTTGAGCAGTTTATAGTCATGCTCAGGACTATCAGACTACTTACTCATGTTGCTTTCGCAACTGCTGGTGCTTCGTCTAACCTTATAGGTATTCGGATACTGCGTTGTAAGTTGAGGTATTAACTGTTTCCTCATCTGTCATTTTAAGAATACGAATTGCGTTTGACAATTCTTTCTTAGACTCACGATAAGTGCTTGCGTGAATAAACTCAAAGTCACGCTCAGGCTCTGCTGGCAATTCACTTTCTTTAACATTTAAGTCAAAGTCAATGTTTAGAGTTTCATTGTATGAGCGATAGTTAGTGCGTAGGTTAAAAGACTTCTTAACATTAGCCATAGCGAAGGCAAAGACATCTGCTTTCCACTTTTCAGTAGCCTTTAGAAACTTTGCTTCATTGGCTTCTTGTGTTGCGTAGTCTGCTTCTAACTTAGCGAGAGAGGCTTCTAACGCTGTGATGATTTTAGGTGTTGCGATTTTGACATTTATTGCTTTTGCTCTAGCCATGTGTTTCTCTTTTCTGTTTGTGGGGTATTTATATTATAGGGGGTTGGTCTGACATTTTGAGCAGTTTGTATTCATGCTCAGGAATAAGTAATTAGATTACTTTGCTGTCCAGATTGTGTAACGAGTCTTGCCTTCGACATCTAACTTTACACGGACATTACCATTATCAAGAGGTGTAATCTCTTGGATTGTTCCTGTTACTTTGTTCTTTTGAGTTGTGTAAAGGTCGCCGACCTTGTAAGTTGCTGTTGCTACTGACATTGTTTTCTCTTTTCTGTTAGTTGGTTATAGATTAAGTATAACATTTCCTACTGACATTTATCAAATTATTATCTGATAATCTCACTATGTGGAATTGTTATTTGGTTATACCTAAGTATGACAGAAAATCTCAGAAATGTCAAATCTTGCTCGTAATTCTGGGGTGATAAATATCACATCTTAAACTTATTTGACATTTGTAAAGTTTTGCCCCTAGGAAAATTTCTGCGGGGAAGCACAGAAATTAACTTATTACTTATTCATCACCATCAACATACACATAGAGAGAGATCATCTCATCATGCTTGAAAGTGATAACATCTTTCTCACCAAATTCATCAATGAACTCAACATGATAGTCATCGCCATTATTGCTATCGCTAATGCCTGTTACTTCAACAACCTCATCTGAGATACCGATTAGATCATTTAGCATTAGCTGGTTTGGCTGTAAGCGATCAGCAAAAATTAGTTCCATAGTTTTTATTGTAGCAGACATTTTATCCATCCATTTCTACGCAGTCCATAAAACATTCCTCGCACATATATTCATCAATCGTGTAGTCATCTTGATTCATACAATCGTGCTCATCGCATGGGCATTTATTTATTGTCATCATGCGAACATCGCATCTAATTCTGAGTCTGACATTTCTACCCACTCGTTACTATTGATTAGAAATTCGGGCTCGCCAATAATAGACTCGCAGTCGCAAAAATCAGGGAATTGGTAATTGGTCATTACCTCTTCAATATCAGTCGTTTCAAGATAAAACTCATGATACATGCTTACTTTATAGGTCTTAGACATTATTCGTTATCCTCATCTACTGGGTCAATAAACCAATTAAGGTGGTGTTGTTCAATGATAGCCCACGCAGGTGCTTGAGTCAATCCACGCCAGCGTATTTGAAAGTCACCAACCATAGGCATATCAATTATGCGCTCATAGTCCTCGTCATAAGCGGCATCTATTGCTTCAATACAAGGGGCAACCATTTCAACGGGTACTGGTGGATAATGATTACCCTGTAAGTGATACGCTAATTGCGTTTCTAAATCTAAGGTTGTATCTGCTAATCCAATTGCTGTGACTGATCCCATTATTTTACTCCTACTGTTCCGTTGCGGTGAAAGGTCTTAGTGAACATCTTACCCGTTGGGTCTGACAAATTATAGGTAGCGTATTCCTTAGCAGTGCCATGATCTACGCATAGATTCCAAGCATTTACAATTTCTAATAAATTTGATACTCGCAGGGTATTTACTAATTCCCCGTCATAAGCAGTAGTAAGTGAGTAAGTGTATTCCATTAGTTTCCTTCTTTCGTAGTTGATATTTCTGAGCCTACCATATCGGACTGACAATCGCAGGGTTCATCATAGTCAAACGAACAATAGTAGCAATCCATAAACTCATCGCATATACGGCACTGATATTTAAATTGTATTTCATCGCAGTGAATATGAGAAATATCCCAAATTAAGTAGTGATCTGTCTTATCTATAACTGTAGCCATAGTTTTTACCTTTCTTTTTGTAATACTGTAAGCCTACCATGGGTCACTGACATTTTTTTACAACACGCCGTAATCTGGGAAAAATTTCGGGTGTGTTTAATCTCACATCGTAAATCACCCTGTGTATAAGCTGTGGACAACCCCCTAGGAAATTTTTTGCCACTCAGAAAGGAGCAGCAAAAAAAATATAAATTAAAATTCCGACAAGCACTGAAATAACTATTGTTAACATTTTATATTCTCATTTCTTAGTAGCAGAAAAAATTATGTCACTCTTAGAGTATACACACAATGAACATGAAACGCAAGCCGAGCCAGCAGTGCTAATCAATGGAATTTGTTTATTATTCTCAGGACATTTAGCAGCAGGGCGCCCGATCATTTCTTTTACATCTGCTTGACCTATAGCAAAATTCTTAGCAAGGTATGCCATGCGAATGCCACTATTAATTTTTAGATCAACAGCAGTTTTAACATTCTCACTATCAGCAGAAAAATACAATGATAGGTTTTCAATATCTTTTAGAATAAGGGCAGCAGACTTAACACGAGTGTAAACCCAGAATTGTACATCCGCATTAAGTTTAATTACATCAGACCACGCAGTGGCATAAGTATCATTAAAGAAATCGCCATCCCAGTGGATACGGAATAACATTGGTGCGTTTTTCTTTACGCAATCAGCTTTGAAATCAGCAATCATTTCACCGATCAGATTAAGCATAGTTAAATAGTCTGCGTCTTTTAGCAGGGTCCAGTTATGAAGTAGGTTAACCTTTACGGAAGGGAATACCTTTTCTAATTTTCCCGCATAGCAGATACTCTCGCAAACAGACGTTGCGCCAGGGCAAGAATAAGCCTTTCCAGCAGGTAATCCGAACGTGTTAGCAATTGCGGCTTGCTTTCCATTTTTAGTGACAAGGTTAGCGACCTTTCTATCGTTAGAGCGTTTTAATTTAGTAGTCAAGGGATAGGCTCATTTCTAAGGCCATGTCTTCATTAGTAACAGAATCTGCTAATTCATTTAGCCAGCAATGATCACACACTGGCATATATTCATCAACAGCATTTTCATTACACTTAGGGCAGGTAGTAGCATAGAACTCATCATAGAATTCATCGTTTTCAAATGTCATGGGGGCACGACCTTTCTTAGTTGTTGTTATTTTTTAATTCTAGCATAGCAGACTGACATTTTCTACCCTTGCGAGTATAAGTCTTTTTAGAAGGTACGGCAGAGGCAGCATTAGAACGGCGAAGTTCCATAAGTCTGCGTAATTCCTCAGCGGTTTTCTTAGTTGACATATAATAATCTTAGCACATTTCGGGAGAAAATGTCAAATCAACGTAAAGTGATTAATCTCACATGCGACACGCCAAAAACCCCCTAGGAAATTTTTATAGCGAGCAGTTTAAAATCTTGCTCAGGATTTATTTTTATTTATTTAAGTCGTTCAGTTCGCAAAGCAACTTGTAGTCTGCGAATTTCTTTTTCTAATTGGATATTACGTTGCCAAAAAGCAATCATCATTCCAAGCGATCCAGCTAAAGCAATTACAATTGCGATCAGTGTTCCGTTATCTAAAATCATTTACTCATCTCCAATTCCTTATAGCAAGCAATAGCAAATCTATTTGCGTCAAATCTTTCGTTATCAGTTTCGAACATTAAAGAAAATTCATCTACTAAGTCAGCAAATAAAATTTCTCCTTGCTCATCAAAAACAGATGTAGCAAAGTAATTGCTAAGAATTTCAGCAGTTGCGACATAGTCTTTACGAGTCATCATTATTCTGCCACCTTTAGAATTGCGTAAGACCCATTAGCATTTATTTCATCAAGTGCTGGCTTGATAGCAGGCGCAAGCAAATTTTTTAGCATACCTTCAAGTAATTGAATTCGTGTGAATTCATCAAGTGCTAAGACCTGTTGTGCTATTGGATGAGTTTCATCAAATTCTGTTACGAATTTTAGATTGTGTTCTATTTTTATCATTTATTTATTTCCTATTCTTTAGTTTGATTCGGGAGTGTTAAATAAGTTTAAGTCTTGTTCCATGCCAAAATCGCATACGCAAGTTTCGACATCAAAATCATTTCCGTTACCGAAAAAAATTAAACCTGTTGAGTGGCATTCCTCGCAAGGAATTGTTAAAACTGAGTTTATCATTATCCACCTACCTTAACGGCGACAGTTGCCCAAAAGTTTTTAATTCCACGAGTTGAGCGAACTTCGATAGCATATGCCTCGAACTCTGACCCATACCAAATTTCGGGGCGTGGTGTTGCGTATTGGATAACGCCTTCATCATGGCGATTGGTTGAGCGATAAGTCTTGCCGATTAGCAAGTCTTGTATTGTGTATGGCTTTGCTGACATTAGTTGTCACCTTTCTTTATTTCTTTAATTGTAGCGGATAGGACTGACAAGGCTTGAGCCTTGCTTGCGTTGCGTTGCGCCTCAATGTGCGCTTTGTATTCCTCAAGTGTCATTATTTGACCTTTCTTTAAGTGATAAGACTATCTTACCATTGGGGGCTGACATTTTTACCATTTATTTGCTAAGGCTCATTGTGATTTATCTCACACTTATTTGCTTAGGCTCATTGGCCAAATTGTCCGTTATTTAGTTTTTCTTACTCTGTAAGTATAACACTTCCCACTGACAAAAGCAAATTAGAAATGCGTATAAATCGGACATTTTTTTGTGATCATTCTCACATTTTAAAAAGTTTAGTAACAATTTCATAACAATCTTAAATCTATCGGCGTGTCGACTTGCGCCCTAGTAAATTTTTATTGCTCCTTAGACAATAAATATAAAAAACGAAAAGCAAAAAATAAAGTTAAGAAAAATAAAGCTCTGCCGTCAGTGAAAAAAGTTAAGTCCATTTTTTTATTCTCCAATTCCGTTAAGCATTTTTTCTAATTCTAAAAGTTGATCATTAGTTAAATGATCTAATTGTATTGCGTTAGCAAATCCAAATAAATCTATTTCCATTTTCACACCTCTTCATTTTCTCTAATAGCATCTTCAAAATCCAAAAGCGATTGGTGATAAGCAACAGGGTCGCACTCTCGCAAAATCTGTGAGGCAGAAAAAGATAAGTTACCAATTTCAAAAGGCTTATACGATTCGTCTAACATGTCATCAAACCATGTTTTAATTTCAAAAGCGACATCAAAATCTAACATTATTTATCTCCTCTAATAGTTCCGTTAATTGCTAATAAGTCACACTCTACTTTTAGAGATGTGTTTTTGTTAAGGCGTGAAGGCAGGGCAGAGATAAACTCTCGCACCTGTAATTCTGAATAGAAAGGCATTTTCTTAGTGTTGCCATTATATGAGGTAAGTGTAAGTGTTATCATTTTTATTTCTCCATTACTCTGATTACAGTATCTAAATCTTTATCGGTAAGCAATACGCTTGCGCTACCCCATAGGGCAGAGTGAGCATGCTCTCCATATTTTTCTTTTGCTAACGCATAGGCTAATTGCCTTTTGTCATATGTATCCATTACTTACACCCCTCGCATGTGAACTTAGTGAACTTTTTATCTTTAGCAAATACCTCTAAATAATTATCCTCGCATAATTGGCAGGGGATAAGTGCGGTAGTAGCACGGCGGTATAGATGAGGCTCTGATACGGATAATAGGGCATTATCTATAACCTCTTGTGTTTTTAGTATAGTCATTTTATGACCACCTTTCGTTTTTGTTATATGGCAAGTTTAGCAGAGGGGTCTGACAAATCAGACGAATAAGTATAGAACCAAGTGTGATAGTCGTCACTCGGCTTATTAAGCCAAGCCCAAGCCTCAACGGTAGGGTGAGATTTATCTACTGAGCAGAAATTGTCCCATGCGTCACCTGTCCAATTACAGGATAGGCATTTAGATAGGTTATGAGAGAGGGCTATCATTGAGATACCTTCCAATCTGTCCACATAGGTAGACGCTCAGGGTCGGTATCGTTATACCAGCGCTCAATATTCTGCTCACAATTTTGGCAGAAAGTATATTCTGTATCTGCTACCTCTGAGATAGCGGATTTCATAGGGTTATGCTCAAGGCATACTGTCATTTTTTCTAATGTAGTCATTTTGACCACCTTTCTTTAATTTCTTTATACTGTAAGTCTAACACAGGGGTCTGACAAATTGAGGGGTACAAATAGAACAATTCGGACATTGTGAGGTAGGTCACATGTGTTTCATGTCACATAATTAGATCGTTATCAAATTGTTATAATTATTACGGCGTGTCGATTTGACAGGGGTTTATCCACATTATCTTAAATCACCCTGTGGATAACTTTTTGCCCCCTAGGAAAATTTGATGTGGCCTATATCACAAAAATAGTTTTGCGACACGCCCGAAATACATGCCAAAATGTCAGTACCCCCTGCTATACTTCCATTATAACAACAACAAGAAAGGTTATCAAAATGATGACACTAAAGAACATAACACCAGAGGTTGATTTTGACCTACCATGCTTAGACGATATGTGTGACGGATATGGTTGCGATATACACGCAGACTATGCTCGCACAGGTTGCGACTCAGTAGGTTGTGACTCTACTATCTCAACTTACTTAGTAGAATTAGACGGAAAAGAATTATCAGTGTGTAACTGGCACTATCACTCACTAAAGGAGAATAACTAAATGAATAAATATGAACTAAGAGAAAAAGCCGTTACATTGGCTAAAGAAAATCACGGTACAGATAAGTACGCCGTACTATGGGGAGCAGCCTCAGTGCTACTCACAGAAAAGGATCTACAAATTATTATTAAAGTATTGGAGAAAAAATAAATGAATACATTAGAACGCATTAGACAAGAACAACAAGAACGCTACGCATTACAGCGAGCAAAAGATAAGGCAAGAGGCGAGGCGTTATACGCCCTCAACATTGCTCCACTAAATAACGCTTACCTATTAGAAAGAGAAGAAAATAAATGATAAACGCAACATTGACCAGTGTCACAGGTGGCACAAAAGTTATGGGTTTCCCTACAAAAGAAAATCTTATTGAATTTATTGATAAGTATGCCGAGATACTTCCAATCGGTAAGGCTGTGTGTATAGACGCACCTCTCGCTGGAATTCATGCGGGGTGGATACAAGGCAAGGCTATTAAAAAATAACCAGGCACCAGCACTAAAGTTTTAGGTGGCGCTACTATATACTTTTATTTAAAAATAATTTATATTATGGGCACACTAAATTTTAGCTTGGTTTAAAATTAAAGTACGTATCATACATCTAGACAAAATATTCAGATTTTAGGCAAACTGAATTTCTACAATTTTTCAGATTTGTGATATAATAAATCTATGAACAAAGACCACTACGCTCCTATTGACATTGCTAATGATCTTGAAGATGAAGCTAATGCTGCAATTGATGCAGATAACCTTGCTAAAAAGTAATTAAATGGGAATATTAGACAACCTAGAAAACGCATGGGATAAACTTGATCCTCAATACGAAAACCTTGCTCAAAAAGTATTTTCAGAAACTGTTTGCTCTGACTGCTCTTGTGGACAAGAGTCTAAGCTAATGCCTATAACTGATAACATGGGTAGAGAAATTTTTTGGGGAGATCTAGGAAGACCTACTGACGCTTAAGGTGCTTCGTATCTTCCATAATACTTATAGATCTCATATGGAATAACAGTAGAATCAACCCACCAGTCTTCATGACCTATCTTTGCAATTAAAGAATATCCAAGGTTGTTTAAAATCTCTCTTTGAGCATCACGCAATGAGGCATTCTTATAGTTGATAATATATTCGTGTTCAAAAGAAATCACGGTAAAGCGATATCTAGACAATGGCAGGGCAATTAAACCATTCAATGGTGTTCCAATAGGAGCAATAGGTCTTCCACCTTTATCCATAGGAGATTCAATATCAATTTGAAGGTAATCAATTTGTTTTGGAAAATTGTTTTCTTCAAAGTATTTTAAATAATCAAAAGTTGTAGCGTCTTGCATTAAACAAGGGTTTTTGCGAACAGAGTTATATTCATCAACATTTCTTTGATCTAAGTCAAAACCAACACCTATCCAGTCATATTCGTTTTCCATTTTATAGGTTGTGTTTCCACTTATAGGACCAGCTGATCCCATTTCTACATAATATCCATTTTTCTTATATTCTAAGATATCTAAAGCAAACATATCCGAAGCTCGCATAACATTTCGTTTATCTCGCATATGTTTTTCAAATTCTGGTCGAGTCATAGTGTTTATTTCATTAATACGTTCAGTGATACGTTGATCCATCGTGTTCCTCTATTTCGCTAAAGAGTTCTTTATTTAAAAGAACTGGACTTTCTTTTGATCCTCTTACAAATGATGTTGAAAAATATCGGGGGAGATCATCAAGAACCGCCAATGACTTATGCAGGATATTACCACCATGTAAAACTAAAGACCTAGCTTTAGGCTTATGTACAATACCTAACTCTGAGTACTCTAGTTCTCCTCCAGCATACTCGTCATTATAATATAAACATATACCATACCTGATGTGATATGGCTCATCCTTTAGCCAATAGTCTCTATGTTCCTGAATAGCTGCTCCTTCTCTATACCGTTGAAGTGCAACTGAGCCTACATACAATAGTGATTCAAATAGGTTTTGAATTTGATTGTCTATATCTTTAAATACCTGCGGTTTGTCACCGTTATATTGTTTACCGTAAAAAAATCCATTTTTATAATCATCATTAACTGATAACCACCATTGCTCTTCATCCAAGCCTGATGCAAAATCTAAAACCTCTTTTTGTTGATCTACTGTAATAAAGTCTTCAATCTCATATAGATCTGGAGATAGCCTATTGATTTTCATATTACCACTTTCCAATTGGACATTTAGCTTGTCGTAACGTAGATTTTAATTTCATAAAACATCCACACTTTTTGCACTTAGCTAAAGTTTTATTAAAATACGGACATTCGTTACAAATTGCTAATCTATGTTCAATTAGTTCTCTATCACTCCTTGGTTGCGAAGGATCAAATAAGTCACTAAATTTTACATCATCAGACATGCTTCTATTATAGCGTATAAGGGGCATAGGAACCAATCTAAGACATGTTTGGGAGTGTCTCCCATAGATTGTCTATAGATGGTTTGGATATCCTCTATTTCGACGAATTTAAATCGGCAAACTTTATATCCCGCCGTATTTTAATAAACTAATAGTATAATAAAACTTATGAGCGTACAAGACTGGGCAGCATTAATTTTGAGCGTACTGACCATAGTTGGTATTATGGCGGGTGGAATTAAATTTCTCGTAAAACATTATCTCGTCGAACTTAAACCCAATTCAGGCTCATCTATGAAAGACCAAATTTCAAGACTTGAACAGCGTATTAACGAAGCTGATGTAAAAAGATCAAATATGAATAAAAAATTAGACCATATGTACGATATACTTTTAGACTATATTGCAAAATCTAAATAACTACTATATATATAATATATAAGATATATAAATATAAACCTTTAAAGATAGTTCTTTTTTCTTATATATATTTAGTATACACTATTACAGTCCTGATTTCTTAATTTTTATACCTTGACAAATAACAATCTCATAACAATTTACTTTATAACTTTTTGTTATCTATAATTATAACGTTTTGTTACTTTAATATACATGATGTCCGATATGATATAATTTAGATTGACTAATACCTTGGTTGTCTTATACCCACCACCTTGGTATTAGTCATTTTTTATGGTATAATCAAGATTATGAGTACATGTGGTCCTGAGATTTTTGGTGCTGATCCCGTTAGAATTAAGTGGAACGTGGTTAGAGGAGATACTGCGCCTTTGCGTATTGAATTCTTAGAAGATGATGAGACTACTTATTTTGATATTTCTGATTGGGAATTTACAGCCTCAAGCTATGATCCTAAAGGCGACATTATAGATGATCTTGAAGTTGTCTCATATAATGGATATGTTGATGTTACAGCTCCTGCCTCAATTACAGAATATTGGGGAACTGGTTACAAAACAGCGGTAGCTGAATTAATTTTTGATCTACAAGTAATTATTGATGGCGATACTACATGGACTCCAGTTATTGGAACTATTCATGTTATCGGAGATGTCTCAGGTACTTTGTAATGGCTGTCATTAAAGTTACTACCCCTAGACCCGAGTTGCCACCAGTAATTAGAATTAAAAACAAAACCTTTAAAGTAAATAAGTGATATAATTTAGGCATGACTTTACATGCCCACACAACCCTTAGTAACACAACTGCTACTCGCCTAAGTCCAAACGGACTTCACTCTGGAATGGATATTACAATTCAAAACATACACGAATCTGCTTACGTATACGTTGGTGGAGAAGGTGTAACAGCATCTGGTTATGGATATCGTATTGCTCCAGGTGCAGCATTTTCTATTGAACTACCTGGACAAGATGCACTTTATGCAATCTCAACTGTTAATAGTTCAAAGGTTGCAATTCTACAAACAGGGCTTGAAGGATAATGGCACGGTTTACTACAACAGGTGGTAGCGGAGAAGGTACACCAGGTGCCCCAGGAGCAGATGGTGCAGATGGTACTTCATTCTTATGGTCTGATGCATTTGATGGCGGAACAACATATCCTTTAAACTATGTAGTTTCATATCAAGGTTCTTCATATATTAAAGTTGCAACTGGAGGAAGTTTTCCACTTCCAACCGATTCCGACTATTGGAGTTTATTAGCACAAAAAGGTAAAGATTCATTTTTTCTTGGAACATGGAATAGCGAAACCGAATTCCTTGCACTATATCAAGGCGGTCCAGTAGGTTTAGCAGTTGGTGATTGGTGGGCGTTTGTAAAAGACAATACTAATTCAAATAAAATTTATGTAGTTCGTGAAGATCCTAATTCTGCAACTGGTTGGGTTATTGATGATAACGAAAGTTTTACATTACCAGCAGGTGCTGACGGAGCAGACGGTGCCCCAGGTGCTGATTTTGGAATTTATTATTTAGGAAACTACAATCCATCTTCTGGCTATGTACCAGATATTGCGGTAGTACGAGGTTCAGATGGGCAGTTATATCTTGCTAAAGCAAGTGGACAGCTTAATGACCCAGTTGGAAACACCGCACAATGGGAAGTTTGGATTCCTAAAGGTGCAGACGGTGCCCCAGGTGCAGACGGAGCAGATGGTAATGATGGCGCCCCAGGTGCAGACGGTGCCCCAGGAGCAGATGCTCTATGGGAATATCTTGGAGAGTATAGCGGAGGAATAACCTACGGTGCTGGAGCAGTTGTTACATATGATGGACAACTTTGGTACAGAAATGTTTATACCTCTGCTGGATATGTTCCTGGTGTTGGCAATACCTACTGGGACTTGCTTGCAGCCAAGGGTGCAGACGGAAATAATGGTACATCTTTTACATCCCGTGGTGCATGGACAGATTCAGAAAATTATGCAATAAACGATATTGTAACCTTTGAAGGTTCTGCATATGTTTGTATAGTTGCAGTTACTGCTGGAACAGATGTTGCACCTTATCCACAAAACATAGGTGCATATTGGAACTTGCTTGTATCTGGTTCAACAGCAGATACTGGACAAATTACATTTCTAGGCGTATACATTATAGGCGCTGGCGGTGGCTCTGGCGATGGTGCTGGTAATGGAACTATTAAATTAATGCCAGATGAAGATCTTGTTCAGCAGCAATATCATGAAGATCAGTATTTAATAATTGATCCAACTTCTCCAAATCATATTCATATTCGTGCAGGAGGAGTTCAAGATGCTTCTACTGCAGACCTATTTCTTGGAGCAGAAAAAAACAATGTAATAGTTTCTGACAGTTACAACAATGTTAAAATTAATTCAACACCAGATTCTATTGTAAATACCTATGGAAATTCTAATCAAGCAAGTAACACAGAATTTATGGTTGCATCTGGTACAGACATTATTGTTGGGGATACTGTGCATTTATACACAGGCGGAGACACTTATATAGTAACTGCAGTTACACCAGAATATCCTTATGCAGGCCTAATGACAGTTGTTGCTGACGGATTATCGTTTATAACTGGAGAAGCCTACACATTTACTCGTGAACAATATTCTAATACATGGATATTTGAAGAAGATGGAACACTTTACGGACCAGCAATGGGTGGTCTTCGTGTAACTGGACTTGAAGCAAACTCAACAAATCCATTCTGGATTTATTCTGCAGACGATATTGTTTTAAATGCTGTTGGTGGAGAATATATAGGTGCTAACGGAAACGCAGATAATCAAATTGCAACTATTGGTGATTTACCAACGGGAGCAACAGGAACATTTACTTCTCAAGATAACAAAACAATAACAGTAACTAACGGAATTATTACAAGCATAGTTTAAAAGTCGTGAGATAATCTATTTATGGCTACTTCTAAATCTATGGATTTTCCTGCTTCAAAATCCTCTAGCTATGCCGATAAGGTTAAACAGGAAACTGGCCAATTAGATAATAGTATTTATATTCCAGTTCCTGGACCACAAGGGGAAAAGGGATATCCAGGAAAAGATGGTTTGCCTGGCCCAGAGGGACCCGTAGGACCAAGAGGTGAACGTGGACTTCAGGGTAAAGACGGAAAAGACGGTAAACCAGGTCCTCAAGGCCCTAAAGGGGAGCCTGGAGAGTTAGATCCAACAACTAATCCATATGCACAACACACGGGTTGGGCTATTTATGATAATTTAAATAATAAGGGCCTAAGAATTGGAGCAAATAGAGGAACAGATGGTTGGGTAGATCTTTCAGTTGATGGTTTGGGTTCAAATACAAATGAAGTGTACCTTCCAGGAAATAAAATTCCTTTATACAACATAGAATCTCAAAAGCTTAATTTTAAGCATATTAAGCTGGGATCCAGAGTAGACATAACCTATAATCTAAGCATAGAAACTCTTAATAATAATACAGAAATATGGCTAAAATCACTTTTCCCAGATGATGACAACAGTATTATAAGTTTTGTAGCTTCCTTAAAGTATCAACATACATATAATCTATCTACTACTCATAGCTTTGTTATAGATACCGAAAAAGTTAAAAGGCTTGGTATTTCACCACAAATAATGTCAGATTTAGAAGGCACGGCTATCTTAAACTCTATCTACATTTCAATATCCTAGCATGGTATAATAAAACTATGGCATTTCCAGGCGAATTAAATATTAATTACTATAAGGGTGACACCTACGAGTTTAAAATTTACCCTAAAATATCTACCGACGGAACAGTTTTTAATATGTCTGGATATTCTGTAAAATTTTCTATGGCTACAGAAAGAGGGTCTTCAACAATTATTGAAGGTTACTCTTCAATATCTTCAGACAGCACCTATATTTCTTGTGCTATTACTCCAGGTAATGGAGCCAGTCTTATTGCTGGAACACAGTATGTGTATGATGTTGAAATTAAAAAAAGCTCAACACCATATAACTTAGTTCATACTTTGTTAAATGGAACAATTAGTGTAACCAATCAAGTAACACCAGCAGGAGCTTAGTATGACAGAAATACTTTTGTCTTCAGAAGATCAAACAGTTTTTGGAGGACCTTCCTCAGTTGCAATTGAAGTTGATTTTGGGCCTTCTGGAGTTCGTGGAAGTAATATTTTTGCAGCATATGGAAAACCTAGCTTAGTACAAACAATTAGTACAGACGGTTCCATAAAAATAGATGGCCAATCAATACAAATTTTTGATATGTACATTAATTTACTTTCATCAGATGACGAGTATTTATATTTATATCAATATCACAACGTTTCAGGAACTGATGCTTGGGAAGCAATTGTAAGCCTATCTCCAAACACCTATTCTGACAATTTTACAAAAACTTTTATTGATGGTGAAACAACAATTCTAATACCATTAATAAGTATAGACCCCTCAGCCGTTGGTCTAAGCTCAAATAATTTTAATATACAGCATTCTATAGTAAATAATATTAATCCCGTATCTTCTTCTCTTTCAGTGGGAAGCGTTATTGAGGACACAGGGATTTTATGTTTACCAATTACAATTAAGGCAATAGAATATGATGAAGGTTTATGGAGCAATTTATCTGGATCTAAAACTATTCATTTATTGATTACGGTGGTATAATCTAAGATGGTGATATGTAATGGCTGAAAATATTGATAATACGGAAAATGGAACTGGTTTATTTAATACCAAGGTTCCAAGTCTTGACGAAGCAGCAGACATTCAGGCAGCTCTCAGACTATATCACTATGGGTCAAGCACATATAACACAGCCAACACAGATCCCACCCAAATTCCAAACCCTTCTATTGCTAAACATTTACAAGACTTAACCGATGAAATCGCAGATGTAGATGCTAAAGGTATTGGTTCAATTTATTCAGCAACCGAACCAACAACGCCACAAGATGGCTTTGTTTGGATGGATTCAACAACATCCAGCGCTTCTTCAGTTGGTATTCCAACAGCAGTATATACAAACTCAGCTCCAACTACTGGTTTAACAGATGGATTATTATGGGTAGATAAAGATTCTTCACCACTAAAAATGTATATCTATGATTCTACTTTAACTACATTTAGAGAGATAGGTGCGTAATGGCTAAGCTATCAGATCAAGAATTAAAAGAACTTGGAATTGGAAAATTAGTTGCACTTGGTTTAACTGAGGCAGAATTAAGAGCATTGGGGTTGAGATCAGATGACAATTAGTTCTAATGGAAAAGTAGCATATGTTTATCAAGATTCAACAGATACTTGGCATCCAGTAGCAGGAACAACATCAACTGGAGCAAATTATGCTTGGACTGGAACTCATAGTTTTGGTTCAGCTGTCAGCCTTACTGAAGTTTTAACTGCTAAAGCAGGAGTAAATAACTTTTTAAATACCGCTGCTCGTGATGCAGCACTTCCGTCTCCAACAAATGGAATTGTTTGTTTCGTTCGTCAAAATGACAACGGTAACGAAATTAACGAACTTCAATATTATGATAATGCTTGGAGATCATTAAATGATGCTACAACACTATTACCTAAAACAGCAAGCTATACTGCTGCTATAACAGATGCTGGAAAAACTGTAACAATGGATGTTGCAAGTGCAAACACTGTAACTATTCCAACAAACGCTAGTGTTGCTTTTCCAATAGGTTCTAGATTTGATATTGTTCAAATTGGCGCAGGCCAAACAACAATATCTCCAGTGTCAGTAGCTGTTACAATTTATAGCAAAAATTCAAATAAGAAAATTGCTGCAAGATACTCAGGTTGTACAATTTTTAAAATAGATACCAATGCCTGGGTTCTTATTGGCGATTTGACAGCGTAGGTTTCAAGTGCTGGGGTTTATAGGCCGATGGGCAGCATCCAAAGGAATGGTAGCAGTACCAAACTTAATTGGTTCATTAAACACAGCAGCACAAACAGCAATTGCAAATAGTGGTTTAACTTTTTCTTCAAGCTCTACAACAAGCACTGGAGATTCTAATTTAGCAAATAAGGTTGAGTCTCAAACTCCAACTGCAGGAACTCTTGCTGATTATGAGTCTTCTGTTAGCTTTGTTTCTTATTCTTATGTAGCCCCTCCGTTTTTCCCGTTCTTTCCGTTCTTCCCACCGTTCTTCCCTCCATTCTTCCCACCGTTCTTTGGCCCATCACCGTTCTTCCCTCCATTCTTCCCTCCATTCTTCCCACCGTTCTTCCCACCGTTCTTTGCACTTGGCTCAGCTCCATCAGTTCCAACAAATATTAGTGGATCTGATAACTTAAGTCCAGTAGGTGGAACGTTCTCTTGGACAGCATCAACTGGTACTGGACCTATAACATATGTTTATTCTATAGGCTCAAGTGACCCAGAAGCACCAATTCCAGTAGCATTTGGCGAGATCTCATCAACATCAGTTACTCTTGCACAGTCTGGAAGTTATAATATTGGAGTACAATCAAAGAACTCATTTGGTACATCAAATGTAGCAAGTAGTGGTTACGTTACTTTTACCACAAAGCCTGTAGCTCCAACAATTGATAACATTGTATTTAGTAACATAGACAGTACTGGAGCAACTGTAAGTTGGAATTCTACCAATCAAAGATCATACAGTATTTCAACTAGCCCTTCCGCATCCTTAAACGGCGCCACAGGTGCCTTTGCTACATCTAGAAGCATGTCTTTTGGAACCCCTGGCACATTGTATACTTTCACAATAACTGTTTACTCTGGAGCAAGCCAGACTGGGCTTAGCGCATCAGCCACAGGAAGCTTTACAACTCTTGGCGCATCACCGTTCTTCCCTCCGTTCTTCCCACCGTTCTTCCCACCGTTCTTTGGCCCATCACCGTTCTTCCCTCCATTCTTCCCTCCATTCTTCCCACCGTTCTTCCCACCGTTCTTTGGCCCATCACCGTTCTTCCCTCCATTCTTCCCTCCATTCTTCCCTCCATTCTTCCCACCGTTCTTTGGAATAGCGTGTACTCCAGGCACTGACTGTGGATCGTTCTGTATGTTTACAGAGCAAACATATTATGTTTATACATACAACGCATCTTGTCAGTGTGTGCTTGTTGATTACTACTTCTGTTAAAAATATGGTACAATGTTACAAGGAGGCTTTAATATGTTAGATATGGTTGGAAGAGTTAGAGGCACAAACAAATACGCACTTGTTGTTAATAGTGAGATGGCGTGTGAAATTAGATACCCAGTAGAAGGAACAACAGAAGTAGAAAAAATAACTTCAATCCTTCAAAGTGATCCTAAAATAGTTTTATTTTCTGAAAATCCAGACGAAGCAAATATTAATACTTACAATCTTTTAGTTAATGATGAGGTTGTTGGAAAATTTTATTGGCTTAATGATGGAGACACAGTTCCAGATCCAGCAATGATAACAGCAGCTCTTAAAAGTGATCCAAAAGTCATTGATATTACAAATATTGATCCAAAACCAGAAGCAGGTTGGAATTGGAATGGGTCTATTTTTATTAATCCAAATGCTTAATTAAAACAAATAAAAAACCCCTACTTTTTACGGTAGGGGTTCTTTACTTTTAAATGTTAATCAGGAAAACGACTCATCCAAATTTTAGTCTTTGGCGTAATACCATGCCATGCCGACCAGTCTTTTCCTCCGTCTGACATATGAAATGCAATCTGTGCATTTATGACGGGATTTAAAAGGTCTGAATTAGAAACAAGATTAAACTTATCTCTACGTTCAGGCCCTAATGAATCAATCATATTAATTTGAAACATACCATAAGAACTGTCTCCAGTTTTAGTATCTCCATTAAATCTGATTGGTTGTCCATTAGACTCTTTTTTGGCTACTGCCCAAGCCTCCTTTAGATCGTTGTCCCTAAAGCCAACGAGGTATAAAAGTTCCTTGAGTTCACCATCGGTTAGAGAACCCTTGTTTTCAAACTTTTTTAATTTTTTATCCTTAGAAACACTTAAAGCCTCTTGCGAGGCTGAATCTGCGGATACTACAATTTCCGTACTTAAGTTATTGCGTTCACTAGCGTTAGCAACATTTAAACCTTGTGCTGCCATTACTATAATCGTGAGTATTCCGATGAGTTTTTGTTTATCTTTTGTTATATTCATCTGTTTCCTCCTTAGAAACGAAAAACCCTTTTCAGGGTTGTTACTACCAAGTATAACATAATTTTATTACCATAGTCAAATCCCCAGTTCAGAAGGTGGTATAATAAATATACTATGGCTACTGGAAATACAGATGATGGTTTATTTAATTTACCTTACCCGCTTGCAGAAGATCCTGTAAATGTACACGGAGATATTGAAGCATTAGCTGATAGATTAAAAATTATTTTACCCCCACTTGGATTATCTCAATTTCAAATTCAAGTAAAAAATACTGGGGGATCAACACTTGCAGCAGGAACACCTGTATATGCAACAGGATACACTACAGTTACAACTGTGTCAAAAGCAGTTCCAACAACTACATCTCCTATTTTAGGATTATTAAAAACTAGTTTAGCAAATAATGCTTCTGGTATTGCAGTTGTAGCAGGAGTTATGGAAGATATTAATACTTCTGGTTTTTCTAATGGAGATGTTTTATATGTTGCAGAGCCAGGCGGATTAACAGCAACACGACCAACATCTGGCTCAGGGGCAGTTGGAATTGTAGCTCATGCAGCCTCATCTGGAATTATTATTGTTGAGGCAAAAGGTAACGGGACATGGGGGGCACTAAAGGCTGGACTAGCCTAATAGTGATATAATAAACAAATGACAACTACAAGAGGATCCTCAAATTCATACGACATTGGAAATAAACCTCCAACAGTTCTTTGGACTGTAGTTCGTGGAGATACTTCTGGTTTTAGGGTTTATGCTACAGATGATGCAAAGACTGCTTTAAATATTCCTGATTGGGATATTAGTATGAAAATTAAAAGACCAAATAGTGTTGCTAATCTTGGAGTTATCACAGATGATGCGACAACAATTATGATTTTAATTCCCGCTGCTGATCAAAATGATGGTCCAGGAGAATTTACAGTTTGGCTTGAAGCAGCACAATCTCAAAATCTTCAAACAGGAGACATTTTTGATATTCAATTGTCAGACCCTACAAGAGTTTGGACAGTTGCTCAGGGTGCAATGAGAATTCTTGAAGATGTAACAGATTAATGGCTACAGCATTAATACTTGATGAATTAAATAATAAAACAAAAAGTATTTATTCAATAAATTATTCAGTTATAAAAATAAATGATATACTTCCCTTTAGAGTCAAGTTTATTCCTATACAGATAGAGTCTTTATTTGGTAATCCGCCAGGAATTGGGCTTCAAGTAATTGGTTATAGCAACTATATTCTCTAATTAAATAACTATAAATAGGTGTTATAATTACAGCATGGCTAAAATATCAATTGCAAGCGTAAAGGCCCTGTTTCAAACAGGAGATAGACCTACTCAAGAAAATTATGAAGATTTAATTGATACCTCTTCAGCACAGGCAACAGATCTGGGCACTGCGGGTAATAATGAGAGCACAATTAATGGCATTGAGAATGCTACAACTATAGACAGCTTTGATGCAACAGCATGGAGATCAGTCTCGTACTCTATTTCAATTTCAAAAACTTCCGCAGGAGATAATAAATTCTATGCAACTAAACTAGATATTCTTATTGACGGATCAAATGTATCTGTTAATGAGTATGGCACAATCGACAATGATGGGAATATTGGCACCATTAATGTTTCTCGCACTGGAAATACCGTGGCTATATCAGTCACTCCAGACCCAGCGATCAAGCCAGTCACTGTACGATATTCTCGCACAGGACTTAAGGCATAACTAAGGAGATATAAAAATGGCAACAGTAAATAAAGATTTTAGAATTAAGAATGGTCTCGTTGTTGAGGGTGCATCTGCCACCGTTAACGGCAAGAATATTATCACAGCAGGCGTCGTAGATGCTAAGGGTGATTTAATAGTTGGTAGCGCAGACGATGCAGTAGCACGTTTAGGCGTTGGCACTAACGGTCAAGTACTTACAGCAGCATCAGGTGCAACCTATGGTGTTCAGTGGTCTGACCCAGCAGCAGTTGGCGTTTTCGGCTCAAGCATTGAGTTTGAGGGATCAACAGCAAATGCTTTTGAAACTACACTTACAGTTGTAGACCCAACAGCAGACCGCACAATCACACTTAAAGATGCTTCTGGAACAGTAGCATTTACTTCAGATATTCCTTCATCAACAACAGGACTTTCAGAAGGAACAAACCTTTACTTCACAGATGAACGAGCACAAGATGCAGTAGGTAACGCAGTTGGAACTGGACTTACATACACAGATTCAACAGGTGAAATTAAAGTAACACCAAATACATATGATGCTTATGGTGCAGCAGGATCAGCACAGACTGCAGCAGAATCAACTGCTTCAGGATATGTATCAACACACGCAAACCTTACAGAAGCACACGGCGCAACTGGTGCAGTAGTTGGAACAACAAATACTCAGACTCTTACAAATAAGACTCTTACAAGCCCAACACTTACAACACCAGCACTTGGCGTTGCTACTGCTACATCTGTTAACGGTACAACTATCCCATCATCAAAGACACTTGTTGTAACAACAGATAAGTTAAACGTACTTGCATCAACATCTTCTTCAGAACTTGCTGGAATCATCTCTGATGAAACTGGTACTGGAGCACTTGTTTTTGCTAATACTCCAACACTTGTAACACCAAATATTGGTGCTGCAACTGGTACATCTTTGGTTCTTTCAGGGGACCTAACAGTTAATGGTACAACAACTACAATTAACTCAACAGAAATCACAATTGATGATAAGAACCTTACACTTGGTTCAGTTGCATCTCCAACAGATGCAGGCGCTGACGGTGGTGGTATTACTCTTAAGGGTGCTACAGATAAAACTTTCAACTGGGTAGATGCAACTGATGCATGGACCTCATCTGAGCACATTAACCTTGCTTCTGGTAAGGCATTTTACCTAAACGGTACACTAGAAACAGCTGCAACACAAACTCTTACAAACAAGACAATTGATGGCGCAAGCAACACACTTACAGTAAGAATTGCAAATGATGTTTCTGGTCTTGGAACTGGCGTAGCAACATTTCTTGCCACACCATCTTCTGCAAACCTTGCATCAGCATTAACTGATGAATCAGGATCTTCAACAGTAGCATTTACTAATAGCCCAACTTTTGTTACACCAACTCTTGGCGCAGCAAAAGCAACATCTATGGAGTATCCAGATTCACTTTCAGGATCTTCAACAGGAACTGCTGGAACTTCAGCAACTACAGTTGACACATGGTCAGCAACAACTTATTCAAGCGCTAAGTATCTTGTTCAGATGAAAAAGTCTGGGGATATTGAAACAAGTGAAATTCTTGTAACAGTAGACGGAGCAAACAATGTATATATTACAGAGTACGCTAACGTAATTAGCAATGCTACTCTTGGAACAATTACTGCAGCATACAGTGCTGGAAATGTTGTTCTTACAGTAGCTGCTGCAGCAGCAGACACTTCAGTTAAGTTACACAAGACTTACGTTGAAGCATAATTTAAAAATACAGTAAAAAGAAAAGAGGACGGGAATGGCAACTACTACTAAAGACTTTAAGGTTAAAAACGGATTATCCGTAGCCAATGGAGGTTCCTTTGGTGGAACGGTAGTAGTTGCTACCCCAACCGAAAGTACTCACGCAGCAACAAAAGGGTACGTAGATACTAAAGCACCAAATGTACCAAGAGCAGCAGAAGCACCTGCAGATCCAGTAGATGGACAATTATATTATGATACAGTCTTTAATAGACTTCATATTTTTTATAATAGCAGTTGGAGAGCGTTTGCAAATGTTGCAGATGCAGAATTCCTACAAGAGCATATTCATGATACCTCAATTGGTGGAAATGGTTTGCTTTCAAGTATATTTGTTGAAGCAGGAAGTTATAATACTGAAGGATCTTTGATAGAAACAGCAACATACAACACAGTACTATTTAGTGAAGTATGGGATGGCGGAATATCAATGGATAACTTCAATTAAATTGATGTTATAATAATATAAGTAATGGGTAGCACCCAGAAGGAGAACTAAATATGGCAACTAGAATGCAACAGCGCAGAGGAACTGCAGCTCAATGGATATCTTTAAATAATGGAGATGGCCCAATTCTCGCTGCTGGCGAAATTGGTTTTGAAACCGATACTGGTCAATTCAAAATTGGTGATGGCATTAGTCACTGGAGCGACCTTTCATATTTTAAAAACCTTGAAGACCTTGGTGGATCTCTTGACGACTATATTCTTCTTACAGAGAAAGGCGCAGCATCTGGAGTTGCAGAACTCGATGCTACATTTAATGTATTAACAAAGACTGGCGTTGTTTTTGAAGGCGCTACAGCAAATGCATTTGAAACAACTTTACAGGTAACAGACCCAACAGCTGATCGGACTATCACTATTCCTAATGCTACAGGAACCGTTCTACTTGCTGACGGTAGCGGAAATGTAACAGTATCAGGAGACTTAACAGTATCAGGTATGACTACTATAATTGACAGTACAGTTCTTAATGTTCAAAATGAAATTAAATTTGAAGGCGATACTGCAAATGCATTTGAAACTAGCATTAAAGTTGTAGACCCTACAGCAGATAGAACTATTACATTCCCAGATTCTAGCGGAACCGTTATCCTAGACGGTACAACTCAAACATTAACTAATAAAACAATTAACTTAACTTCAAATACTTTAGCAACTACTCTTGCTCAATTAAATACAGCAGTATCAGATGCTGATATTGTTTCACTTGCTGGATCAGAAACACTTACTAATAAAACTTTAACTTCTCCAAATATTAACGAAGCCGTTGCTCTTACTGCAACTTCTACAGAACTAAACATCCTTGACGGAGTTACAGTAACTGCAGCACAAATAAATGTTCTTGGAAGCTTAACTGCTAGCGCATCAGAATTAAATATTCTAGATGGTGCAACTCTTTCTGTTGCAGAGCTTAATATTCTTGATGGAGTAACCGCAACTCCTACAGAAATCAATTATTTAAGCGGAGTAACTTCTGCTATTCAAACACAATTAAGTAACAAACAATCAGTTGTAACTGGTGTTTCAGATGTTGAAATTGGTTATCTTGATGGAGTTACTTCACCTATTCAGACTCAAATAAATAGCAAACTTTCTTCAGCTACAGCAGCAACTACTTATCAGCCAATAATTGTTGGTGTTTCAGATACTGAAATTGGATATTTAGACGGCGTAACTTCATCTATCCAGACTCAACTAAGCGGCAAGCAGGCAATTGTTGCTAATGTTTCAGATGTTGAAATTGGATACTTAGATGGTGTTACTTCTGCTATTCAAACACAAATGAATGCTAAAGCACCATTAGCCTCACCTACCTTTACAGGCACTGTAACATTGCCTTCTGGCACTGTAACAAGCACAATGATTCTTGATGGAACAATTGTAGATGCTGATATTAATGCTTCAGCTGGCATTGCTCAGTCTAAGATATCAGGATTATCAACAAGCCTTGGCCTTAAGGCAGACCTTGCTTCACCAACATTTACAGGCACAGTAACAATTCCCACAGGAGCATCAATTTCAGGGTTTGCTCCTCTTGCTTCACCAGCACTTACAGGCACTCCTACTGCACCAACGGCTGCAGCACTAACTAACACTACACAAGTTGCAACAACTGCCTATGTTCGTGGAGAAATATCAGCACTTGTCAATAGCGCAACTTCAACTTTAGACACTCTTGGAGAAATTGCAACCGCTCTTGGAAATGATGCAAACTTATCTACAACACTAACAACTTCAATTGGACTAAAGGCTCCACTTGCTTCACCAACATTTACAGGAACTGTAACAATTCCTGCAGGTGCAAGCATTTCAGGATTTGCTCCACTTGCATCACCAACATTCACTGGTACAAATAACGTAGCAGCACTTACAGCATCAGGATTAATTACAGCCTCTGCTTCAGGTGTAGCATTTACAGACGGTACACAAACAAAGGAAGGCGTTCCTTCACGGACACCAATTGTTCAAAAGACAGATTCTTATACACTATCAGCATTAACTGAAAGAGATTCACTAATTGAAGTTTCAAAAGCAACAGCTACAACAATTACAATCCCTACAAATACAGCAGTAGCATATCCAGTAGGAACATCTATTGATATTCTTCAAACTGGAGCAGGACAAGTAACAATTGCTGGAGACTCTGGAGTAACAGTTAACTCAACCCCAGGATTAAAGCTAAGAACTCAATGGTCATCTGCAACTCTCTTTAAGAGAGCAACAAATACTTGGGTTGTATTTGGCGATCTAACAGCATAATAAAAATTAAATAAGAAATTGGGAGATAAAAATGGCATCAGGTAAAAAGATTGGAAAGAAGTCACAAGCATCAAATGACTTTTTAGAGCCATTGGCACCAACAGGAGCAACAGCAACAGATGTTGGAACTGCAAGAGCCTTTAATAATGGTGCTGCAACAGTATCTTTTTCTTTACCTGCGCTATCTCCAGCAGCAACTTCTTATACTGTAACATCTAGTCCTGGAGGATTTACTGGAACTGGATCATCTTCTCCAATTACTGTAGCTGGACTTCAGTCTGCTACTGCATACACATTTACCGTAACAGCTACTAATGCTGCGGGAACTTCTCTAGCATCATCAGCATCAGCTTCTATTACCGCAACAACAGTTCCTGCAACCATGGCTGCTCCAACCCCTACTGCTGGAGTTAATCAAAACTCAATTGCTTTTTCAGCCCCAGCAACTGGTGGAAAAACAATTTCCAGTTATACAGTTACTGGCTCTGATGGCACATCTGGAACAGGAGCTACTTCTCCAATTGTTATTTCTGATACCGCAGGAACTTCACAAACCTATACAGTTACAGCAACTAATGCTAATGGTACAAGCACTGCTTCTCCTGCATCAGGATCAATTACAACATTAGCCCCGTTCTTCCCTCCATTTTTTCCACCGTTCTTCCCGTTCTTTCCGTTCTTCCCACCTTTCTTCCCACCGTTCTTCCCACCGTTCTTCCCACCTTACTTCCCGTTCTTTCCGTTCTT
>Ga0209500_10000727_pt1 | contig 27204 bp, 14 predicted proteins | sample S_140212_EF_Meta_FD_187323 | JGI IMG/M metagenome (GOLD analysis project Ga0209500, IMG submission 187323) | Freshwater microbial communities from Lake Simoncouche, Canada to study carbon cycling - S_140212_EF_MetaG (SPAdes) (version 2) | ecosystem: Environmental > Aquatic > Freshwater > Lake ...
TTGAAAATGTAACAGCGCCAGTTGCTGAAAGCGTATTTGAAAATGTTACGGCACCAGTTGCTGAAAGCGTATTTGAAAGAGTAGTAGCACCAGTTACTGCTAGTGTATTAGCAAGAGTAGTAGCACCAGTTACTGCTAGTGTATTAGCAAGAGTAGTTGTATCTAATACCCTAAGTTTATCGCTAATATAAGTGTATGCATTAATGTTTGTATTTGTACCAGTAATATTTGTATTTGATTTGATATAAATGTCAGTAGAATTTATATTTGCTGAAGTGCTTTGAGTATAGATGTTAGAATTTATAGTCGTATTGGTTGTCGAAACAACAAGATTGGTGCTGTTGATATATGTGTTTGTTGAACCGATATTTGAAGTGGCTCCAGTAATAGTAACATTACTGGCGATAGTAGTATTGGACCCAGTAATATTAACGTTCGATATAATATTAGTATTTGAAGTTGTTACTACAAGATTACCGCCAGTGATATATGTGTTTGCATTTATATTCGCAAATCCGCCAGTAGTTTGGATAGTTACATTAGAAAGAATAACAGTATTTGTGCCAACGAATTTAGTATTCGAGGCAACGTTTACAGAAGCTGCATTAACCTGTACTGTATTAGTAGATGCGTCAATATTTAAAACTGTGTAAGGACCGCTTTCTGGTCCATCTGTCGCAGAAGAATTTACATACAGATTGCCAGTTATAACGTTATTATTTGAAGTAACGTATAAATTTTTACCTGTTGTTATGAAAGTATTTACTGTTGTACTTACTACTAAATTATTTGAATTGATTGTAGTATTAGAAATAGAATTTATAATTAAGAAATTACCATTAACCAAAGCGTTAGCTGACTGTACAGTAAGCGTGTTAGAAACGATACCAGCATTCGAAGTAGTTGTAATTAATAAATTACCAGATATAATTGAAGTGTTTGTTGTTGTAGTTGTTGTAAGATAATTAGTGGTTAAAATCGTATTAGCTGTTGTGGTAATTGTTAAATTACCAGAATTTATAGCAGCGTTTACTGATTGAACAGTTAATGTATTAGAAACAACACTAGCATTAGAAATCGTAGAAACGTTTAAGTTATTAGAATTTATAGCTGTATTTGATATGGTGTTAACCCATAAGAAATTCGAATTAACCAATGCATTAGCTGATTGGACTGTGAGCGTATTAGAAACGATTCCGGCATTTGAGGTTGTAGTAATTAACAGATTGTTTGAAGTACAATATGTGTTCTTAACTGTGTTAATAATTAAATTACCAGAGTTAATATAAGCATTCGAAGTTGAATTTACAATCGTAGTATTAACATAAATGTGAACATTTGTTCTATCGCCGAGAACTGGATCCGAGTTAGCAAAAATCATAACTAGATTAGCAGGACCAGTTACCAAAGAACCTGATGAATTTGTATAATTAAATGTAGTGTTCGTTGTTACAGTAAGCGTGTTAGAAGCCGTTACGTTACCGCCACGAAGGTTGTTAATTGCAAATAATGTATTGGCTCCAAAATATCCATTTACAGTACCGTTTCCATTCGTAAATCCACCTATAACTGTATTATCAGTAGTTACGGCATTTGTTGATAAAACAGCAATAGTGTGGTTCGTTCTTGATAACCAAGTACCGAACGTTTGAGAATTAGCTACCTGTGAAATGTAAACTGACATTTATTTCTTTTCCATTAATTGCATTAACATTTGTTTGATTTCACTTAAATCATTTTTAGTTGATTGTAATTCCTCTTTAAGGATCTCATAGCCATCAATAGCTTTTTTGATCTTTAATTTTTCTTCTTTTTCTCTTTTGTATTTATTTAATGCTTCTGTGTTCACATTTAATATAGCTTTAGAATTCGAATCACGAACCAAATTTGGCTCATCTGTAACTTTATAATACATTATACATTTCCGTCACTTAATGCAATTGCTCTATAATCTTGGATTCTAGGTACAATACTAGAATCAGAAGAAAGAAGAACAATTTTTATTGAAAATGATTTATATTCAGTAAACAAACTTCCATCACGATTTTTATAAGTTAATATTCCACTATCAAGATATGCTGTATAATCATAAGGATCCGTGGTTTGAGTTAATCTGTATTCGTATTCAATAAAATCATTAATATTGGCTTTACTGCTTACAAGAGCATTATCTGTTTGAAGCTGCGTCCAATGTTTACTGTCGAATAATTCTGGATCAGCCCCATTCCAAAATTTTGCGAATACAAACATATCGGTTCCTGCGGGCTTATATGCAGCAACATATACTTTAATATCCTGCGCCTCGTTACCATCAGCCAATACTACTTTCTTTGAAGTATATCGAGCCTTTGCGGTTCCTTGACCTGGAGTTTTTTCAGTTGCAAGAATAGTCAATGAAGTATTAACATACTGTATATTTGCTTCAGAACCACTAGAAACACTAACATTTGCACCAGCAATAAAGACCGAAGGATCAACAGAAGTCTCGCCTCCGAGATAATTGATTATTATGGTACCATGTGTAGTATTAGATGCATATGAATAAACAACATTACCTGTTTGCGATTCGCTTGGAGTTCCAGTTGTCTTTAATCTTACAGTTTGCCCAACATTAAATGTACCTGTTGAGCCATCATACTGTATTATTACTGCTTTATTTTTATCGGTGTTATAATCATAATTTACAATATTATGAGTTGTAATAATACCGCATTTAATTAAGTCGATTATTGGGCTTAATTTCCTTTCTGTTGTGCTAAATGTAGCGTTAATTGTTAAAGATTTGGCACCAGTGTTATAACGATATTCATCGCTTTTACTTAGAACAACACGTTCTTTATCATAAAATGGAGCTTCTTGTGCATAAACTAAATTATAAAATTTATTATCTGCTCCGTAAGTATTAGAAAGACCCTTCAATGAGAAAGTCAAATCCGTAAGAGGAGCTGAAGAAATTGCAAATTTAGGCATTACTACATTATATTTTACAGTATTAATCGTTGAGATAGTAGCAGAAGCTTGCGATGTAGCAGCTAGTATTTTATGCGATTCAGTCAAATGAACACCAGAATTGGCTGTTGAATTGCCAATCATTATATAACCATTTGAGTAATTTATGTTTTTAACATACCCATAAAAATCACCATTGCCACTTAACTTACCAATAGTAGAAACAGAATCGCTAAATGTTGGTAATCCTTCAACAGTAATTGTTTTGGCTACAGTATCCCTTCCGGATACTTTTCTTATTATGGTATTTGACCCAGTGCTGTTTCTTATATAGATCATATCATTAACTAAAATAGACGATGCGCTTGCAACATTTGTCATAGTTGTTGAAGTGCTAACAACTACTACTTGCGTATCAATAGTATTATTTGAAAAATAAACTTTTTCATTTGTTTCAAAAGTACCAATTAAATCATTAGCCGAAAGATATTCAGTATCGTCGTTTTCCAAATTTACATTTACTGGATTATTAAGTCTAGGACTGAAGTCACAAATATTTAATCCAAATTTAATATCTTCTTTTTGATAAGGCGTCCAAGTTTTATTATCAGAAGATGTAAACATGACACCGACATCACTATTATTGAAAATAGGAGTGTTACTGAAAATATCTACACCACCCTGTTCGGCAACCCAAATAGCATAATCTGGGCTTGCGCCATCGGGTAAAACACAAATCGCATAATCTTTTTTATTCTCAACGAAAACAGGAGCATCGAATACGAAAGTTGTTCTTTTATCAGGCGATGCATTTGAAGAAATATTAACCGAAGAAGGTTTAAGGTAAGAAGAAGAAAAAGGTAAAACTTTAAATCCTGGGAACCCGTTAAACATTTCTCTTATTTCTACACGAATACCACGCACTGCATCTTTTTTGAAGAACCAAAGATCAAGAGATTTTAAAAATATTCCTGCAATATTGTCAGGCTCGTTTACTTTAAAAGACTGAATAATAGGATCAGGGTTTGGGTTATCAGTTGTTATTGTAAAATTTCTAGTTACTTCATTTGTCATTATAACTGATTTTTTAGCAATACCTCTAGTAACAGATAACTGTCCAGAGGTTGTATTTAAAGTTACATTTTCTTTAGTGTAAGATAAATTGGTACCAAAGAATGTAGAAGAAGCTTCAGATTGTATAAAATCTGTTCCTTGATCTAAATTAATAACATCCACAAGCCTGAATAATCTCTCACCTGCATAAAAAGTTTTTGCAGGAAGATCAAAATATCCATAAATTTCACCAGTCGCGTCGGCTTGTAAAACTGAAGTTGTTTCAAGAGTTTGGCCAAAATTTACAAACTTCTTACAGTACTGTGTTATATCTGTTTCGTCAAAGAATGCATATAAAATAGAATTAGGTTTCATACCTGTTGCGTGAAACTGGATTTTTTGATCGTTAATAAATGGCTGAAGGGCAACAGACTGTACAATATCGCCAAAATCATACTTAGTGTTTTTTGACTCTGATAGAGATAGTTTTTTTGTTCCTGCTTCTTGTTTAGATTCTGACGTTACTGTCTGTTTAGTAGTGTAATCTGTATCTGTTGTACCCCAACCTGCTCCAACTCCTTCTCCGGCTCTTTGACCAGTTACTGTAGTAATAGGATTGGTGGTATTGAGAATTACCTTGTCTACTTCTACATATGTACCGATAACTGTACCTAATGCATCAGCAATAGCAGCAAAATTAGAATAAAGGTCAAGATTAATATTTAAACCTGGATTATCTTTAAAGGTTGGAGTCCAATCACCTTCTGGGAATAATTTAATATGTCCATTATAAACATATGTAACGTCTTGCGAACAGTTTCTATACTTACTTGCAAAAGGTTGTGAAATATAATTAATAGTAGATAAGTCAGGGTAATCTAGGGAAATTAAACGACCGTTAGTTGATAATCTTGTACCAGTTGTTGTTTTATAATTTAAATCTACTCTAATTTCTTGAACCATAGGTCTTGCTTCAGTAGCACTATAATCTATAGCAATTCTATATTGAGGATCTGTAACGTTACCGATATCATGACCTCTCATAGGATCTACTAGAAGACCATACTGAAATCTATTCCCGCCAGTTCCGTTATCAATTAATAGAGTTTTTGTTGATAGTTCTAGAGTATTTAATGTTGTATAATACTCAAGATTTTCAATTCTCTTATCAAGAGCTGAAATATCTCTCATAGTATATCTTCTGTTCTTATAGTAAGTTATATCTGAAGATAAATCGGCTCTTCCGCTTGATAGAGCTTCAGAAGGAGGTAGAGATGGGTAAGGCGGAACTTTAATCATAGCTAAAGTCATCATCGTTGCGATATCGCCAGGCGGTATTGGGTTTTCGTCAGGTGAACCCTCAACAACTTTTACGTTACCAAATGAATCTAAACCAACTTTATCATATCTACCAACATAATATTCTAAATCTGCTTCGAAAGAAGAATCAGGAACCGGAACATATTTAAGAAGAGGTCCATCAAATACTAAAGCAGTATTGGTTGCTGGATTTGTTGTTGCGAATGAAATACTAGTATTATAGACGGCTGTATTAGCCATTTGTACTCTAAAATCGATTGTATTTCTTAAGTCATATTGACCAGATGTAGACGAATTATATAATGGTATATCTTGAGTAAGAATTGTATTTGCAGTTATCCCTGTATCGTCGATAGGATATGAGTCTACAGAAAAATACCCAGCGCCTGTTGTAAAATCAGCCAAAAATGCATCAAATTGTACTACTATTTTTCTACTAGCAGGAATAGTAACTCCTGTTTTTTTACTAATATAAGATAGACCATAAAATGCATCATTTTGACCATTATCTAAAATAAATGAAGAAGTTTGGTCTGTCATGTTTGCAACATCATAACCAGAGTCTGTACCTACGTATACTTTTTTAACTCTATATACATCAGGAATACCAAGGCACCATGGGCCAATATTCTTTTTTGTTGCGGTTGATGTATCAATTTTAACTAATAAATCTTTAAATAACTTTTTCTTTAAAGGAACTGCTTTTGATCTTCTAACATTATAAATCGCTTCTGCAGTAAAACTATCACTAAAGCTTCTATTTAAAGTTAAATTTGCTGACTTTTGATTTTCAGAAATAGTAATAGTCGCATTAGGTAGAACAGAAGAACCAATTTGCTCACCAGCAACAATATATAATGCTAAAAAAGTCCCAGTTCCGGTTTGGGTGCTACCAAGAGTTGTAGTTAAGGTTATTTGTGTATCTGAATTTACCTCTAAAATTCTTTTATATATAGGGGTATTAGAAACATTAGCAATTCTTATCAAATTACCATTTGCAAATTCAGTTGTAAAAAATGTACCTGTTCCGGTTATAACTGCTGATCCTGAACTACCAGTTATATAACCAGCTACATTAGCAGCACTTACTCCTGCAGAATCATTAGTACAAGTGATTATAAAATCTCTTTCTTGTATATTATTGAGATCTCTATTTGCGGTATACGGTAAAAAATTATTACCGCCCGTAGTATCCTGAACAGGGATAGAAGCTTTGCCAATATTTGATATTTCAATTGCAGTTTTAGCTTTAAAATCAAATTGATTTTTATTTAAATTTGTAAAACTGAATAGAGTTTTAATAGCTTTTTGAGCATATGGGAAAGTTAATGTTTGTAAAGTTGTATCCTTAAGAACACATTTACCAAATTCAAGAGCAGGATCCGCATAACCTTCTTTAGTCGAACCATTTGTTGCATAAATGCTTTTTACTGATGAAAAATTAGAACAAATAATATTTGTGAGATACATTCTATAAATGCAACTTGCAGTTCCTGGAACTCCAGAATCGTATTCTATACCAATAATATTGGCAGTACCAATTTCCGAACCTCCTGGGCTTAAATCTCTTGTTCTATCCCCTGGTGTTCTACCGCTTATTGAAGTCGTTACTGCGCTTCTTAATGAAACTTTTTGAAAAGAAGTTGGGTCGAAAATACCAGAAAATTCATTAACAAAAATATAACTACCCATCGAAGCAGTAGTAGTTTGTGTATCGATAGTTTTAGTATCTGTACCACGGCGAATAGAACTGATTAATTTACCAATAGTTTCAACTCTATAACCATTTACATAGGCTAATCCTTTTTCTATTTCTAGTTTTAATTCATCAGCAACAATATCACCGTTTGTATCATATTTTGTCGCCAAACGAACAAAAAATGGATCAATTATATAATTGCCACTTTCGTCGAATGTACGTTTTGCTAATTGTTTTCCTAAATTAGAATAAGAAGGGTCTGTTCTAACAATAGAAGGCTGACCTTCTGCAAAGTCGGCGATTGCAAAAAAGCTTGTACTTGTAGTGGTGTCAAATGTTTCTCTTGAAGTAAGAACTGGAGTAAGTTTTAATCTATGTGCACCTGGAGCTGAGTAATTCGGAGCTCCAGAAGCATTATCAAGAAGTGCTGTGTTTGATTCTGGGGTATCTATAGTTTCGATAGTCGTATAACCGATAGAAACTTTATCTGGGAAAGAATCGTATTTAGAAAGAATATAACTCTGCGGTTCCGCTCTAGTGAAGAACCCCTTTTGGAAAATTACACCCTCTTGAGCATGAACAATATATCCGACCCCAGTTGGCGCAGAAACGCCACTTATAGTTGTATTCGCAATAACAACGTTACCAACTGGGTTACCAGAAACAGTATAAAGAGTTAGTTGCTCTCCTGCAACAAAGAATTTTTCACCATTATCGCCAGCCTGGGTATATCTAATGTATAACGTGTTTAGGTCAGGGGCTTTAGCATTACTACCTGGATACGTATTAAGAATAATTGCTGAAATATTAGCAGAGTTAATTACTGTTAATCCAAGAAACTCATTGACATTTCCGAAAACTGAACCATTAGCATATTCGTCAATAATTTTTACATATGGAATATTACTTTCGAAAGAAAGCTGACACCCCTCTACAACAGAACCTTCAGTAAATATTTGACGACCAAATTTCGCAATCTGATCCTGCTGAATAGATTGTAACTCATTAAGTTCTCTTGTTTGAACAGCTACGGCTGGTCTAAAGAGAATTTGATGATACCCACTATCTGTGTTAAAAGTATCAAAGTACGGACTACGAGATAGGTTGGTATCTAAAGCCATTATTTCCTCTAAAATTTAATAATTAATTTAAGCTGTTCATTAGACGAAGGATCTTTGTCGAATTTACTTATATTATCATGATAAAGCACCTTACCGCTATATTTAACCAAATCTGGATACACAATAGAATCAGGTAAAGAAGTATTACCGTATGTACCAGAAGTAACCCCCCACAAAACGTTGTTTCCTATTCTAAATTTACCAAGATAAGGGGTGGTATCGTTATTGTTTATATGGTCTACGTCTGCTAATACTAATACAGGATATACATTATTTATCACAGTTGATTTAGTTCCTGTTGAATTTTCTATAGTATCAGAAGGATTAAATGCTTTATTTGTAAAATCATCAAATCCTTCAATAGTAACAGATGTAAGTTTTATCATTTTATTTGCTGTATTCACCGAAGTAATCAAAGCAGTAGCATTTGTATCAAGGTTAATTATCTTTTCACCAGCAATAAAGTTTACTTCTGTTAGATATTCAATATCCAATTCATCATTTGTACTGATAATTTGACCAGTTGCATATGTATCAGATTGATATACATATTCATACTTTTGATATGGGTCAGAATTACCAGAAAGAGTTATTCTGGCAGTTTGATTAAACTTTTTACCAAATGAAAGAGAAGAATCTTTTTCGCCATTTGCTGTTAAAATTTTAGTAATTTGAGCATGAGATTCTGTTCTTGGTTCGTAAATAAAATCACCGACCGAGAAAGAACCAAGTACGTCTGTAAGTCTAATCTTAGTATTCTTTGCATTTAAATTTGTAACATTCAATTTAAGCTGATGAACTTGTGGCGTAATAAAAATAGAATGTTCTTCTGCGGGGTTAGTTACTCTTGTATCTACTATATTAACATTTGCTCCACCGATTGTTTTAGAAAGAGCAAAACCAGAAAGAGTATAGATGTAATGTACTTCGCCTTCTGTTTCAATAACTTCATCTATATTGACGTTTGCACCACCCTTTGTTTCTGAAAGAGCAAAAGATGTTGAATCGACGTAAGAAACATAATAATAAGTGTCTGATGTAAGACCACCAATAGGTGTTTGAAGAGGAGCTACACTATAATAAATTTTATCATTTAAATCTAATTTATCATCAGCGTTACTTAACATTATTGTATTTGCTGCGGAGTCAACAAACTCAGTATTTGCAACTACTGGGTATCTATTTGAATTATTAGCATGAGAAACATAATAATATGTTGATCCTGTTAGACCATCTATTGCTGTATTATTGGTCGGAACTGTATAATAAACAATATCACCAATATCAAATTTAGCTGAAATGTTATCCAAATAAATTAAATCTTTTGAAGAATCGAATCCATCTGTATTTGCATAAATTGTAAATGTGCTTGGTGTTGTAATTTTTGATTCTGTAATTGGTATAATTGCGCCTTCTAACGTAGCAGAGAGAGCAATTGAAGACGAATTAACAAACGCTACATAATAATCAAAATTATTTACTAGACCATCAATAGCAGTGCCGCCAGCAGGAACAATGTAATTTACAATATCATTAACTTTATATATTGTATTCGCTAACTCCATCTTAATAGTATCAAAATTATTATCAAGATTAATTTTATTGTTATTAACATATCTTAGATAATGATCTTCTTGTTCTGGTGATTCAGATGGATAAATGTTTATAAGCGCCCCACCCTGTTCTTCTGAAAGATCAAATCCAGAAGAGTTAGCAGTACGAATATAATAGAAACTATTATTACTTAACCCACTAATAGCGCCAAAACTATCTACTGGTGTATAGTAAAGAACTTTATCGCCTACGCTAAAATAAATATTAGCATTTTGAATTTCAATACGAGCAGTTTCTGGATCTATAGAAGAAGCATCAAAAGTTCTGGCGGTATCAATACCAATAGGATTTTGAGAAGAATATGTATTTGCAACTATATTTCTATAGATTACAACTTCTCCGGTGTCCATGAATACCTGATTAATTTTTCCAGTTCCTCCTGGAATTTCTTCAGATACATTTTCTAAATCGGAAGCTAATGTAAAATATTTGATTTGAGTATTTGTAGCTTGTGCATTTGCACCTGAAAGCCAACCATAAATTGTAGCTTCTTGATTTTCTAAATCATCTGGATCTGCTACAAATGTTCCTCTAACGCTCTTCAATTCAATAGTTGTAGTATTTGAGGAAACAATAATACCTGCGGAATTGGTTCCGGGCTGGACTAAAATTTCGTTATCGGCAAAATAAATTGAATTCCAGTCATCGTACTTTAATGTAACTCTATCAAAATTATCAACTTCGAAAATAGCGTCATTTATAAATGGGTTTTTAATAATACCTATTTTTCTATAAGAACCATATGTTGGGAAAAAGAACGATTCGTTAATTGTTGTATCGAATTTCTTTGAAACACCAGAATAAAATGCTCCTAGTTCAGAATACGCATCAAAACCATGTCCTCTAATTGGGGAAACAGAAGCTTCAAAAGACGCACCATGACCATATAGAGTATTGCTAGAAACTGAAACATTTGCTCTTGTATAATTTTGACCATGATTAATTAATTCAACGGCAGTGATTTTTCTTGTTGGGTTTCTATCGCTAAGATCAATAGTGCAAAAAGCGAGAGCGCCATTACCATCACCATCAATATTAACCCTTGGGCCAATTACATATTCAGTTGCATCATTTGGAGAAGAGTATTTTGAAATAATTTTTCCGTTTGCTGTTGGTACACCATCAGCAGTTGTAACAAAAATAGTACCACCAGCCGAGAACCCACCATATTGTGTTTGTACGGTTATATTTGGATTCGTATCAAGGGAAACAATTCTAGCTTTAATCTTAGAAGTTGTTCCATAAAGAAAAGATGGGCGAGAATTTTCATTAACTGGGATAAAATTACTTCCTAGTACATCAGAAAGAATTACAGTAAAATTATTTGTGAAAGAAACTGTACCATTTGTAAATAGATTGTTGTTAGCATTATCAACAACAGATAAACTTTCTCCAACTAGGAAACTCTGGTCAACAGGATGAATATCGGCGAATGTTACGACTGCCGAGTTTAAGTTTACATAAGTTATTGATCCGAGCGAACTACTTCTATTATAAGAATCAATAGAAATAGCTGTTGGGATAGAATAAATTTTCTTATTGTCGATACCTTGTTCGAAAGGAGCGTTAACAAACATATATGGAAAAACGGTTAATGTGTGATCATTTTGAGTAAACTGTACTGTGTGAACTTCACCCGCCCCTGTTCTATCTTCTGTTAAATTTATATTTGCGCCATTATAACTTGAAGAAAGAGCAAATGAAGAAGAATTAACAAAAGAAATATAATATGTACTACCATTAACGAGTTGCCCAGATGGGGTTGTTTTTATAGCAGTTCCTCCATCTGTTGAGTAAATAACCTTATAGTTTTTCTCATAAAAAGTATTAGCATTTGTTAATTGTATAACATTATTTGTAACGTCAACGCCAGTCGTATTCGCTGTAATATTTTTAACAGTATGAACGTCTCCATTTAATCTTCTATCTTCTAAAGATATATTAGCAGATAATCCTGCTTCTAAACTATCAGTTTCAGCAAGCGCAAAAGCTGTTGTATTAGCATACGAAACATAATAATAAGAATTACCTACCAAACTTCCTAATGGTATACTATTTGTTGGTACAGTATAATAAACTTTATCATGAACGCTGAACATTGTATTTGCTCGAGCCATCAAGAAAACATTTGCGTCTGCATTTGCACCAATCGTATTAGCAAAAACGTTTCTATTTACGACTGTATACTTGAGAGTGTGCGCCTCACCAGGAGTTTCTCTATCTTCTGTTAAGTTTATATTTGCGCCATTATATGTTGTTGAGATGGCGATATGAGTAGAATCAACATATGAAACATAGAAAGATGCATTATTAGCTAGTCTTGTTCTAACGACGCCATTAGGGTCTGTATATGAAGCCTTTATTGCGGTGTTATTAGTAGGAACTATGTACTTTACATAATCGTTCAAACGAAAATATGTATTAGCGTTTGAAATTTTAATTTTATTGTTTATAACATCAACACCAAAAGTGTTTGCAGTAGCGGCTCTTAGAAAATAATTAGGATCGGCAATTCTTGTAATTCTGCGAATATTTTTATAGTCTTCATTACCTACTTGAATAAAAGAACCAACACTAAAATCGTCTTGGAATTTAGTTACGAATCCAGTAAATTCTTGTGAAAAATCAGTAGTTTTTGACCAACCACTATTGGCTATTATTTCATATGTAAGTCTGCCTGTATACTCAATGGCTTTATTAGAATCATCAATAACGTCTACCAATCCGTTTTTTTGAACTGGAGAAGAAACAGTATCAATTAGTGGGTAATCAACATTAAAATCAATTTCTGCATTAGTTTCTAGTCTCAATACAGATGTATTTGATGTGACGATTGTACCAGATGCACCCGTATCTGATTGTATTAGTGTATCGCCAACATTATAAAAACCAACATCGTAAATGTATTTGATATTGTATATGTATTGTGTTACAAGATCGCCAATGGTAAAAACGCCGTTTAGATCTTTAAGCTTTAAATTTTCATAATAATTGAATGGGGGGCTAACAGAAACTGTTTTGTATATACCGCTTGATGTAGTAATTTCTCTAACTTGACCGCCACCAAAACCAGCCTTCAAATAAATTGAAGAATCTTTATAATGATCATCATGTGGAGAAGCACTATATGCCAACTGGACTACTTGAGAGCTAATGAAATTATTAAGAAACCCAGTTTCGAAAACTTGATAATTTTCACCGCCATTTATAAGTGTTATAGAATCAATTGTACCATTTACAGAGTTTGTAATAACATCGTTATTTGGCGTTACTGGTATATAATCTTTTGTTTGAAATTTATTGTACTGACTTGGATCGCAAGTATACATATATTTCCAAACATAATTATCATATGTTCTGAATGTACCGCTTGTTTGGGTAATAGTTGGTTTCACAACTGATGGTACACCGAATGGGTAGTTTGGAGTACGACCGTTATCAATACATTTATATACTTCGTTTGTGTCGGTAACAACGTAAAAATTCTTACTGTAAATATCAGGGTCGTTATTATTGTAGCGAGCGTAAATCGTATTATTCGCCCAGTTATATCTTTTTACCATTGATGTTACGTCAGAAGACTCTATCAATTTACCATATACTAAATCTTTATATGTGCTTTGCTCAACTTGTGCAAGCGAGTTATTTGCAACAGGTACTTGAGTTTCGTCAACGTTTCCGTCCCCGTCTCTCCATGGCTCCGCCTTACCAACAAAAAAATAGTAAGAATTCTCGCTATCCTTGATTGAATTAATAAAGTTATTAACCTGATCAAGCTTTTGATTTATTGTTAAAACTGCCATTTATTTGCTCTTATTCCCGATACTTTTTTGTATTTATATGAAAATTAGAAAACACCGCCCGTAAGTGCGACACGTTTCCAAGTATTTGTAGCAGTGCAAATATAGATATAATTTGCGTCCCAAGATATATTTCCAGCCACTCCAGTCGATGTGGACGTTTTTGTTTGCTGAGGAGAGCGCAATAAACCTTTATTATCAATAGTAAAAACAGTTTGTGAATTATTACTAAACTCGGCAACAATTCCAGTATTTGAAAAAACTTTTAATCCTACTCCAGTATTTGAATAAAACTCGCCGCCGCTGCTGCTATTTGAAACACCTCTAATAGCAGTAGATGTATTAGAAACCCCTAAAATTGCGTTCGCACTATGGTTATTAACATGAAGTTTAGCCTGGGGAGTTGATATACCGATACCTAAGTTACCGTTGGCAACGTGATATGCGGCTGTACCAATAGTAAAGGTGTTAGCGCGAGAACCAGTAGAATACGTAGAGTCATCAACTGAAATACCCCAAGCCCCAGAAGCACCAGCACCTGTTAAAGTTGGCGCATAAGTATTAAAATTATTTACTGTAATTGCCTTATAACCTTTAATATTTAAATCTGCAGCTGGTAAAACATACGAACCGTCTTGAAAACCAATATATTTCGTTCCACCATCAAAATATAATTTACCAGAAGTGTTCATATCACCATTAACATCTAATGGGAAAGTTGGTGAATTTTTACCAATACCAACATAACCATCTTTGTTAACAATAAATGAAGTTACATCTGGGTTTTCACTATCCTCAACAACAAGAGAGTTTCCTGTTCCAGTTTGTGTAATTCTAACCGCATCGTATGATAGATCAGAAACAACATTTAATCTAGCAGAAGGCGTGGGTGTACCAATACCGACATTTTTCCCTAATGGAACAATAGCGTTATAAAATTCAGTAAAATTAGAATTTATTTTATCCATAGAGGTACGGAGAGGATCACCTGTACCATCATCTGGTTCAATTCCAATATTAATTGTTTGTTTAGACATTTTTAAATTTCCCCGTTAATTAAAGCTTTTTTATCTGTGTCTGAAGTTATTGTTGTTCTACTTGAAATAACCTTCGAATTGTCTACTGTTAAGTATTTGTAGACTGGGGGTTGTATTTCGGTTGTAACAAAAATTTCCTTATTTAAGCTACTGAAAATAACTTCTGCATTTTCTTGTTCTAATTCGTTCTTATTTACAAATCTTCCGAATAACTTCATTCCAGAAGGGTGTACTAAATCTTTTACATATTTTTCATACGTATTTAACATTCTAGAAGCAATGATCTCGTATGAAAATTTCTGGTAATAGTAACTATCTTCAAGATAAATCTGATCGCTCAAAAATCCTTTATTATCTTTCCAGTAGCCTTTACTCTTACCGCCAAGGTCAACTACTGTTGTCCCGATAATACCATATGGATTATTTTCGTTTGTAAGAGCTACTTGTTGGTCTCTTTCGTAACCATAGCCACTATCAACGATTTCAATAGCAGTAACAATACCGCCAGCGTAACCAGCCTTGGCTGAAACGTTCGCATTGAAACCTTTATACCCTCCATTTTTACCAACTTCTCTTAGTTCGTAAATTAATGGTTCGATAATTATAACTTTAGGATCTTCTCCATAACCTTCACCTGTATTAATATTTTTGAGTCTGGCGATATCGCCTACTTCCTTATCAACATAAGTTAATGCATTTTCAATAGTTGTATCAAGGTTTTCTCTATCGTTATACGGAGCTACTGTAACTTTGGGGAAATCATAATGAGTCAATCTATTAGTCTTTTCAATTATTCCCTGTGCTTTATCAAAGTAAATTTCATATTTGGTTCCAGGATGATAAGGGTCTGACCCATCATAAGGTAAAACTGCATAATCTGCAATATGTTCTGGGTCGTATTCAATACCACAACCAATAAGAGGTGTTTTTCTAAAGCTTTGGTAAATGTTACCTGTTCCAGTTAAATTCAAATAATTTGAAGAACTTGCTGAAGCTAATGCAGGAGACATAGCAAGTTTAAAATAATTATCATCAACACGAATAACACCGTATGGCGGATCAATCAATGGAAAAAGCGCATCGCCCTTTTCGTCTTCTAGTTCGTGTTCTGTACCATCATTGTAAGTAATCTTTCCTGTAACTATTTGATCGACTTCACTTTTACTTACATAATGAATAGTATCGCCTGTTATGTACCCATGATTTGGCATATGTATTGTATTGTCGGTAATGTTTACATTAGCAGGGTTTAAAAATACAGATGGTGTTTCGGATAAATGAATTTGATGTTGTAAAAGAACTTCTTCGAAAGTATCTACGAATTTAGTATAATAAATTTTATTTGTGTCAGTGTCAGGGTCGATTTCTAATAAGCCATATGGTAAAGACGGAATTGGATATTCTTGATTATCATATACTCTAAAATAAACTGGGGTATTGATCGGTGGAACAGAAAAAGCTGGCAAATAAACTATTGTAGGAGTTCCAATTGCTATTCCTAATCCGTCATTAGGCGATTCAGGATTATATTGTACGAATCTATGACCAATTGATTTTAAGGTTTCGCCAACAATAGGATACCCAATAACAGTTGGTGAAACTTCTATTTCTTGAATTTCAATTATATTTCCGATGACCGATGTACATTCACCGCCAGATAAACTGATAACTTTATCATCAAGAATAGCATCAATATGATAAGATGAACCTGCTGAAAATTCGTTTCCGGAACTAGTTAAAGAAGTTCCAGGAAAAAGATAGCGTGATAAATTTTCTTGTCTGAAAGTTTGTAAATCATTACCAGAATCAATTAGGGTGAAAGTAACCCCATAGATAGCATTATCTTTTGATATAGCAAGTTTAATATTACTAATATCCACTACATTAGCATAATACACACCATCTAATAGATATCCATATTCATCAGTTCTATAATTTACTTCATCGATTTGTATTGGAGTTCCACCATTAGCTTTATAATATATTGGGTCGCCAGAAAGATAACCATGGTTTAATATATAAATTTCACTTGTGCCAGGATCAATATCAACATCAAGTTCGGCGACTGTTACTGGGACTGGTCCCGACAATAAAGGATGATTAATTCCGTTGTCTAAAATTAAAGGGTCTGTCGACGTAACTTCTATATATGTGCCATCAGTGTTTATTACTGTTAAATTATTAATTGATAAACTTGTATTAAACATTAATTCAGTATTAGTCATTAATGTTTCTACTGTTGTTATTCCTGCATCAAGTTGCTTGACGCCTACAACATTTTCCATAACTAATATGTCGCCAGAACTAAAAGTTCCAACTACATCAGAAACATAAATCTCGAACCCGCCGCCTACTTGAGCATCGCTTTCCATTTTTTCGTTAGCATAATCATCAATATGGTCTGTATTGAGTCTGAAAATTTCTTTATTTACAATACTACCAACTTTAAACGTAGCTCCAGTACCGCCTGGATTTTGATAAGAATAGCCAGAATTAGTAATGTAATATAAAACAGGATTATCAATAACAGGAACTTGCGAATCTGCTGTTGTGTTTAAATCAAGATCATAATCAGTAAATAGTTCAAAAGCATAAGAGTTTACAATTTTTACATGGTATCCATAATTTTCGATATTAAGATTTTCAACACCTTGTATATAATCCAATCTTACGGTGTCTCTGTTTTCTAAATTATGCCCTTTTTCAGAAACAATTATATTAGAACTATTTTTTACAAAAACAGGTTTTACAGTAATAGCATATCTAACATCATCAGAAGAGACAATTACCGTCGAAGCTTGAGAAATAGAAGCAATTATTTTATGATCTGTTGTTAGGTAATCTATTGGGAGCGTTACAACTTCTGGGATCACGCCAACTGCAGGAACAACTACTTTATGAACAGAAGAATTAGAAATAACAACGTTGCCAGTTATGTAATCAAAATCTCTAATAACTCCAGTACCTGTTATGATACCAGAACTAGCATTGGCGCTAGACCAAGAAGGTTTCTCGGTAAGAACAAAAGAATTATCATTGTCAACAGAACTAACAGTTCTAACTATCACATTAGAATTTAAATTTGTATTCTTAAAAATTTGATCTTCGTTACCAGGATTAGTCAGATTTAAAGCTGTACCAATTGTAGCATCATCTTTTGTCAATGCAAGTTTTATGTTATCAGGATCAATAACTATAGCATAATATGGCTCATTATCAACTAAATCGTTTGTTCCAGATGTTGACAAATATTCTATTGACGGACTACCGATACCCAAATAGTATATTTTGTCCTCATTTGAATAATTATGATTTTCAATATTAATTTGATTGGTAGTAATGTTTACCAAGCTATTTGAAACAGATACCTGATTATTACTTTCAAAATAAACTAAATCTCCTGCTGTTACGGTAATACTAAAAGTACTATTACCAGTAACTGTATTACTTGCAAGGTCAAGAACTGCGCCAGATATTTTATTATTAGCAATCAAATTATTCGAAAAATAAATTGGTTCATAAAGACTAAAAGTACCCTCAGTTTTTTCAAGATCTACATGAACAAAACTATTGAGAGTTATAGAATCTATTTCTCTTGTTTCGCCAACAACGTTTACGACAGCATCGAGAGAAAACCCAGAACCACCATCTAATAGTGTAAACTGAACTTGACCATTTCTATCAGTTGTAGAAACGACTCTTGCAACACCACCAGCACCACTATTATTAACGTTTACTAAATCGCCAACATTATAATTAATACCACCATCAGTAATACCAATAGAAGAAAGAGACCCAATAATAATTGGTCCATTTTCAATAGTAATTTCTGGAACAGCTTCGCAAAGTATCTTCTCACCAAATTTAAAATTCCCTTTAACATCATTTAAGATCAAAACATTAATATATTTGTTGTTTACAACTTTTATGAAATAATTATCAACTACAGCTGACGCAAAAGTCCCAGTAGAATAAATTTTATGACCGATTGTATTTACAAAATAAGGGCAATCTGTAAGTTCGATATATTTCGGAACAACCCAATCGCCATCTGAAAGTTTAAATATATCTTTACCTGGGGTGTATATTTCGATATCTTCATTAAACAATATCTTAAACAATAAAGCATAAGAACGATCCGAACCCTTAGAACGATATAGATCTAAAATATGCTTTATCAATAAAGGTTTATCTGCAAGTATATTTTCTGGAATTGAATTGATATATTTGTTTTTAAAATATACTAAGAAGTTATTTAACGTAGTATCAAGATCTCTATACTCTAAAAGCGAGCGACTTTCGTGTAATATCTCGCCTTGAGATTCTAACCAAGAATAATACGCCTTAACGAATTCGATAAACTGTGGACCCTCTTCTTGGTAAAACTGAGGGAACTGTGATTCGATAAATGGAGAAATTAATTTTTCTATTGACATTATTCGTTTACTGTTGTAAGAGATAAACCTGAAATTGTATCGATTTCAATTATACTATTACCTTTACAGTATATATCTTTATTTTTAGAAGTTGCAAATATTTTCAAACCGCCAAAAATATTGAAATAGTCAAGAGAATTGATATAGATTATTCCTGTAGTATAGTCTATGGTCCCAACTTCTGAATAAATTTTAATAGGGTTATTTTCTTGTTCATATTGATAAAGCACCCCATTGCCTGTAGTTACCCCTTCAATATAATCCGTAAATACATAATTTTTACCGCCAGTAATAAATTTAGAACTTATAACAGAACCCTTTTCAATAGGATTGTTTAAATTACAGGTTATTATTGCTGATTCGTGGAATGTTGGGGAAAAAATTCTATACAATTTCGTTGTAGTTTCATTACTAAGAATACCAATATCTGCTTCGTTTATTTTCTGTTCTAAACGAGACAATCTGAATGCAGTGTTAAAATTTTGAAGATTATCGATATTGTAGGCTTTGATAGCGTTTGTAACTTTGTTAATAATAGCAGTAGGGCTAGAAGTCGTGCTTGCTAGATTAGTGTGTATAACTGAATTAACGGTAACGTAAAGGTAATCAGGATCAATAATTTTAACCCTTATACCAATAGGAGAGAGTTTATTTACGAACGCTACAATATCTGCTTTTCTAGTATCTCTTAATACGTTGCCAGAAAATGTGCTTGGTGAGATAAACACTGTTCCAAAATTTACTTCGGTATTAGTTATTTCGCCACCGTAAACATTTACATATTGTATTTCTGGGTAATTCTGTAATAGTAAAACTGCATAATCATTATCAGTTACACAACGACCCTGTGTTTGATAGTGTCTAGGTGCATTAAAACGAATTGATTCAATTCCTTCAGAGTTAGCGCCACTTAATGCTCCTGAAACTGTAACTGCTTCATCATTGGTCGCATAACCATCGTTTACTGGCCCAAGATCGGAATCCAAAGTAAAAGAAGTAATACCATTTCCATCCGAACCACTTGTGATTCGATAATTAACAGTTATGATAGCGCCGTTTTTCGGTCTTCTACCAAAAATATCATCCCCAAAAACAATTTCATACTGCTTATTAGAAGTAGCCTGTAAGAAGTATACGTTGCTAGTATAATCTAAATTATAAAGGTTTTCGGCAAAAGCGAAAGTAGTATTTACGCTGTTTTCGGATACCGTTATTTCAAGGCTATTTGTATCTATTTCAAAATTAGATATAATGAATTTTTGAGTTTCACTCGTATAGTCCATGGTGAAAGAATCTTGCATATAAGATCCTTCGTATATTTCTAAATTGCTGATTCTATAAACTCTATCGGAAGATAGGTAGTATTGTTCTCTATCTGTAACGAAATTGAAGAACCCGTTAGAATTTGTACCGCTGAAAACTGTTCCTTTCGGCAAAACGAAAGGATTATTTATACCAGTAGTATTAATGTTGATATCAATGACGGCTTTTGCAGAACGGTTAGATCTTGGTAGATAATTTAATTCTTTAGCATGCGAAATAACAGAATCAAGTTTTTGAGCTGTATCAAGAAACATTTCAGAGGCAACCATATTCAAATAAAACGAATTCAAATAAGAGTTATATGACATTACATCTAAAAGAACATTAATATTCGAACCCTCAAAATCGTAGTCCTTTAGAACCGATTGAGAAATTAGATAATTTTTAAAATTCTGTTTTAGAGTATCAAAATCTAATGAACTGATGTTAAGCGAACTATTAGCCATTTATCTCGCTCTTTTTAAGAGAAAACTGAAACTTACAGGTGTTGGATTATTTATTAAATTATAAACGATAGTTATTTGAATTTGGTGGTCGTCTGCCGTAGAAAGTGCTTCTATTTTCAAAGGATTAACTCTGGGTTCATAATTTTTAATAGCGTTTTCAATATAAAATTCTAATGTAGATAAACTGGGTTGGTCGTTCATTTCGAAAAGAGAAGCCCAAACATTCGAACCGACAGTTGGTTGAAATAATCTTTCTCCAATGTTAGTGAATATTAGGTTTCTCAAAGATTGGTTTACTGCTTGTTCGTTTGTTACTCTACCAAGCTGGTTACCGTATGGTGTTTTCGCAAAACTGTTAACAAAATCAGAGAAAAACTCTGTTTTCTTTTTAACACCATTTAATGTTTCTGCTCTTGTTAATGCCATTTTACGCCCCTATAAAAACGTCTGATGAACCGCTAGTGATTTCATGCGCCGCATACAAACTACCTTTAAATGCAGCTTTTTTACTATTTACAAATACTGTTCCTGAACAATTAGTATCCATCGTGGGCGCATGAGGAACACAAGAAGGACCTACTGGATAAGTATGAGATGCAACTGCGTCCCCAAAACGAACCACTCCATCACCATTAACTATTACATCAGGTGAACATGCGTCAGTTACAGTAGTTGCATCGCAACCATGACCTGTATTTACTGAATCTGTACCATTTCCCCTAGCTGCTTCTGGCATTTTAATTCCTATGGGTTAAGATCAATTTTTGCAGAAACCATAGTAATAACAGAAGGTTCTATAACAATCGTGGACCCACCAACCTTCAAAGTTATTTTAGTTTTTGCTTCTATTAAAATATCTTCTGCTTCTGCACTAATTCTTATGTGACCGCTATCGGATTGCATATCTATTCCGCCGCCATCTTGAACAAAAAGTCCAAAATCCCCTTTTACCATTTCAAAATTTTGACCAGTTATAGAACGAACAACATCGCCTTCAATATTTGTATGATGACTACCTACAAATTTTTCAACAATATCACCAGTAGTCGTTGTATAGCTTTTACCTCCTGGGACAATTTGATATGTTCCTTCCTCTGAACCTCCAATTTCTTTTGTAGACCCTACATAAAAAGTTCCGCCAGCAGCAGAGCCAGAATCGCCCATTACATTTGAATTTTTTGTACCCTGTGCACTCTCATCAACTGGACCATCGTTATTTCTACTAGAACTACCAGCATTATGTCTTTCGTGATGCGTGTGGGAAGTTACCATACCACCAAACGAATCTGACACTTCTTCTGTTTCAAAACTACCATCATGGTTTACTTTAGAAGTAAACGAATCATTTGGCTTACTAGGATTAGCATGCTTAGTGGTCGCACGCCCAAGAACATCAACATCCATGTAAAGAAAAACTGGATGTTCGACTGATTTTTCTTGAGCAGCCGATTCTGGGATTTTTTTATTCGGGGGTTCTGCCATTATACACCTATATTTTTCAATAAACTAGAAGTTGCAACAACGGCTACTGATGTAACCCCAGCTATTTTAAGAGCATTAGATATATTAGATCTAGAAGCACTTGATCCCATAGCCAAAGATGCTATAGACGGTATCGTCATACCAGCAGTTTGTAAAACTGAACTTAGACCATTCACGGCTCCCAGAGCAGAGGTCAACCCTCCGATTGAACCAAGAGAAGAAGTTAAATTTGTAACAGCAGAAATACCACCAAGAGATGGAATCAACGAAGGAATCGATATTCCTAAATTATTTAAAGTTCCTGCTAATCCAGCTACCGCTGCTAAACTCGCAAGCCCAGGAATTTGTAATCCTGGTAATCCAGGAGGTTTGAACGCAGTTTTAGATTTATTGGTCATCACAGTTAACATCGCCATATTTTTAGAAAACCCTTCTAATGATTTAGATACGTTACCAGTATTTAAAACAGATTTAGGTAAGAAATTACCTTTTGCTAAATTAACTGCAACTCCTGCAGCGCCCAATAAAGCTGGTAAATTAGACATTAAAGAAGAGCTACTTCCTTTACCAACAGCGCGATCCATACCATTATTTGTATGAAGAATTTTATGTTTATCAAGAATAGTGTTCAATATAGTCGGAGTTAATTTAAATTGAGTAACATTTATGACCTGAGCAGCGAAATAGTATTCGGGATATTTGAAGTATATATCTAAATCTTCTGCTATTCCCTTTTCGGCTAAAGCAAGACACTCGTCATCTACAGAAGTGTATGGATAATCTTTTGTTGTTCTTCTAATATAAACTTTCGTTTGATCTTCTTTTATATATTCTATGTATCCTTGATATGGATCATTATCAGACGTATAATATTGTTTTACTGATAAAGGAGGAACTAAATTGAAATCGGCGACTAATAGATTAGCTGGAGGAACCTTTTTCCCATAAATTACAGGCGGAGTTGGCTTAACTGGGATATTTGTTTCTCCAAAAATAATTGCCTTCTCTAATAGTTTCGAAATTGCGCCCTTTACAGTGTCCTGATATATAGGACTTATCTGATAGAAACTATTATTTTCAAAAACTTTATCTAAAATTTGTATAACGGTTTTGTACGTATATTTTTTACACAAAATACAAAGAGCTTCTGAAAAAGCATCGGTTACAACATTAGCCTGCGTAGTTGTTAAAGGAGCGCCCGAAGGTGAAGCATTTGCTATGTTCATTATAGATTTAACAGCGGCGAATTGCTTAACCATATTAGCGAAAGCCTGAGCCTTACCAGATGGATCCACCTGAGCTATTTGCTTGGCGAGATCTAATCCTGGTTTCGCAGAAGCTGTCGTTGGTAAATCTGCCTTCGGAGCGTTTTTACTACGTGTTGTTTCTAGAGCTTTTGGGCCAGTTCCATTTGGTACACTTTTACCTTCTGCAAATTTAGCATCTTTACTTTCGGTTCTTTTTACTTCTTTACCGTCTAGACCAGCTTTATTATTTGCAAGGTTCTTATGTTGATCTTTGCCAGGAGCACCTGCTGGACTATCGATACCATACTCTATTTTTTTTAACTTATCAAACGATTCGTCTGAATTTTCTTTACTTACTGCCATTATTAGCCTCCAGAATCTAAAGCGCCACGAGCAAACGACCCAAAAATAATTGGGTATTGCTCTGAAGTGTCGTTTTCAGCAAATGATATAATAACCCTGGAGCCAACTATCAAACCATGCGGTGTTGCTCCAACCTTTTCAGTCGCAGCTGATGTAACAGGCTGTAGAGGTAACGCCCAAGGTAAATTATCGTCTTTCATATTTTGTTCATCATTTTGATAACCGTATTTTCTAACTTTTACTCTACCAGATCCAAGAGGATCCATTATATCTCTTACTTCAGCGAAATAAAAATTACCCATTTCCGTCCCCACCTTCTTTAAATCCGCCCTTAATAACTCCTAATAGCATAGTATATCTTGGAGATTGTCCTACAGGTTTAATTTTATGTTTAATTGAAACTACCAGAGCTTCTGCGTTAAATTGAGTTTCACCAGCTGCATTTTCAAAACTTGCCTTTTTAGGTATTTCTAATTTTACGATACTTCCTAGTGTTATTGCTGGATTACCTACTACTTCTAAAGTAGCATGGTTTTGAGTAAGGTGTGACATAAAATCGAGTCTATTTTTTCTAGCTTCTGCAACACCAGTAGATGTTTTATCATTTGCGGAATCTTTTACTGTATGAACAGGAACAGAAGTAGCATTTGTTGGTGGTGTTTTGTAAGTTGGAGTTCCGGCAACAGTATACGTTTTAGGTTTTTGAGCTACTTGATCCGCTTTCCCAGTTGTAGGATTATAAGAATATTGTTCAGCCTTACTAAATTGCCTTGTTGGAGTAAAAAACGAATCAGACACATTAAATGACAATATCGCATTTTGTTTTTCGTTTTCGGAGCTACCATTATCTAAAGTTGTTATCTGTTTTAAAGTTGCAACTGGAGACTGTTTGAAAAGATGCTCAAATGTAGCAAATATGTATTTTTGAGTTCCGTTTTCTGATCTTTGGAAGCAAACAAATGCAGAAGATTTATTTTGTTGTGAAACATGTTCATTATTTAAGATTTGAAGACACTTAAGAGGGTGTTGATTTTTAAATTCAAAACGTCTTTGACCTTTTGTTTGCTCTTGCATATCCACTTGTTTATCTGTTTTATATCCCTTTTTTAAAATTTGTTCTACCATTTTACTTGTTGGCTCTGTAGCACTGTATTTGAAATGGTTTCCTTGAGCACTAAGGAATTCTGAACAAACTCCTCTAACATCATAAATTTTATTTTTTAAAGAACCTTCGTGACTATCAGCAGAATCTTTTAAGTTTTTTGGGGTTAAAAATTTGAATTTAAATCCTGCTTGCTTACCACTGTCTAAAGTTGAAAAAACGATTTCAATATCTTTATCGAAAGAACCATTCATTTTAGTTTTACCCATAGCATCGCTATGATCTATAACTTGTATTTCGCATGCAGCGCCATAAGTATTAAGTATATCTTCTATTATATTAATTTCGCCATAGGTAGCCTGATTGAAATCTGTTAGATCAATATCTCCTACTTTAAGTTTGGATATCTTTATATCACCAACTGGCATTTTATACCTTCATCAAATCTTTTAGATTATCAGATGCTTGTTGAGCAAAAGCAGCATCAACTACCTGAACTGTTTTATTAAATTCATTTTTACCATATTCATATTCAAAATATGTTACTGGAGACCAATATGCTTCTTCATCAGCGGGTATATTATTAACTAGAATTTCAATAGCAGATGGAGAAGCATAAGCTTCACTTTCTGTACCTTGTATGTAGCACGAAGACGGATCTATAATTTCATTATAATAACCAGAAACGTGTTGAAGATGTAATTCATTACCTGAAATAAACAATACTTGACCGAATCCAAATATATTATTAGTAAAAACTATATTACAAATTTCGTCTTTGATGAATTTATTAGCAGTATCTTCTAATGGTGTAATAGTGTATTTTACGATTTTATTAGTATTCATAATCCAATCTTTTTGCTTTCTCTTGTAAGAAGCAATAATGTTATTATACCCAAGAACGGGTTCCCAGTATTTTCGTTCCCCAATTGATAGAGAATTAAACCTAGAAACGCTAATATATTCTTCACTGTTCCAATCGTTCTTGTAGTGTTTTACTTTTCTTTGTGTAGTAAAATAAGAACCATATTTTTTAGTAATAAATTCATTAAATTCTTTTTCATGAAGATACCATTCATAATATGGGTCTACGATTTTATTAGAAAAATATATTAACCAGCTCTGATATTGGTCATTATAATATCTGTAGCTTAACTGATCTGCTCTTTCTTCTGAAGATATCGTATATGGATAATACACAAGAGGATTATTATACACTTTTTCTAAAAGGACAGCACGTTTCGTAATATCAACTACCGTTGTATTAGCGTATTGAATTGTTGGAAATTTTTCGAAATATTTTTCCATTTTTATAACCTACCCAAACCTTCGCGAATAGCATCGCGGATTGTTGTTCTTGCGGTTTCTATAGTTTCGGATATGCCATCTAAAGTAGGCGCTATTCCTCGTTTACCTTGATAATTAGTTTGATCCCAAAGTTGAATTTCTTGTAATTGTAGGTTCAGGTTAACTACCGTCGGCGCACCATTTTTAAAGAATGAAGGTACACCAGCTCCATTATAATCTACGCTTACACCTAGAACTGCACAAGGTCTAAATCTCATTGTAAATGTATCATCTGGAAAAAGTTTTACCATTAATATATTTGGATATGCATATGCGGCTCCATATGCAATTTGTTTTGGTAAAGAATTAAATTTTAAATAATTTATGATATCAACTAGCGTATTTGATTCTTGTTCCGTGCTAGGTGTAAAAGACCAAGATAAATTATGCTCTTTATAATTTGGTTTTTGGAAAGTCATAAAAAGAAGAGGATTAACTGATATTCCTGCAACTGCGCCACCTACAGTAGCTGCAGCAGTTGCGATTCTTGCAGCTCCTGGTGATATTAAATTTCCTAAAATACCAGCAGCAGCTGAAGTTGCACTTTCAGGCGACCAAACTAAAGTTTGAACATCGTTTAATTTTTTAGGAATAGGTAATCGTATACCTCCGCCTACTGGTATTGTTAAGGCAGTTGATGTCATCTGTTGTTCTATATTATATGATACAAAAGTCAATTCAGTATAAAAATTTTTATTTTTATCAGTAGATCTCATCAAATCATTTGGAAAAGTTCTAAAAGAAAATGACTTTCTTGGGGGAAGTGGATAATTATACCCAAATGAACCGAATATTGACATTTGAAAACCTTGTTATATAAACTAAATACCTTAAATTCTATTTATATGAAAATCATGGCAAAATA
>Ga0209500_10000728_pt1 | contig 27183 bp, 27 predicted proteins | sample S_140212_EF_Meta_FD_187323 | JGI IMG/M metagenome (GOLD analysis project Ga0209500, IMG submission 187323) | Freshwater microbial communities from Lake Simoncouche, Canada to study carbon cycling - S_140212_EF_MetaG (SPAdes) (version 2) | ecosystem: Environmental > Aquatic > Freshwater > Lake ...
AGAGCCTCGAGGTTGTAGACGACGTAATAGCCGTCTTCCTTTTTATTGATGGGGTACGCGAAACGGCGCTTGCCCCACCAGTCGGGATTACCGTGAATGCTGGCTCCAACTGCATTGATGGAAGCCGTGATGGCCTTCACCTGCAACTGCGCTGCATTGTCGTCGAGGTCTCCGCTGAGGATGACCATTAATTCATAAGCACGTTTCATGTGCATGTACTCCCTTCGGACACGGTACGGACCGTGGCCCCGTAAGGGGCAGGGTGGATAAGGAAATGAAAGCGTATCGGCAAGACACAGCACAACAACGAGAAGCAGGGGCACATTCCATTTCCTCTATTGTGTGCCAAGGGTGTTACTCGCTGACGAAATGACACCAAACCCCTGCAATATATGGGTTTGCGTTATGCCGAGGCTGCCCGCTGAGAGGTAATGGGCACCATGCGAACGAGGTGATGCCAGCGACACAAGCGACACGCCTCCACTACATAGGCCGTGTACTCGCCGGCTCCGGCCCCAGCATTTGCCCGCCGCTGAATTTGGGCCATTTCCGAGCGGGTGGTGACGCATCGCCCATGTGATGGGAGGTGTGGGCCAAAAGCGTAGGTGACCAAGACCAAATGGTCGTCGGTGCAAATGGGGCACTTCACCCGCGACTCTTCCCCAAAGTTCTTGGCCGCACGCATGAGTTCGGGGTGCGCATCACATACCTGGTCGATGCTCAGGCGGCCGCGGCGGTATTCATTGATGAGGTGTTGGCGTGCGAGTCGGTGGTCGACTGCACCCCCTGCCCCTCGTAATGACCCCGCCGTAAAGCTCATGCCTTAACGATAGTCATCGCATATCCCTCATGAGCAACGGTGCTCTTGCCACACTTCTTCTATGGCAGTTTCTGAACCTCCCCAACACACCATCTCTTTTGGCCCCCATGTGGCCAACGATGCCGAGTTGCGCCTTGTAGGCGATGTGAAGGGAAAGCGCGTACTCGAGCTTGGGTTGCCCTATGGGCACGCCAATTCTGTGGCGATGGCGCAGTCGGGGGCGCGTGCCATGGCCATCGACAATTCTGCAGAACGTATTGCCCTTGCCCGGCGCACCGCTGAAACAGCAGAAGTGCGCGTTGAGTTTCACCAAGCGGAACTTGCCGACATGGGCTTTGTTACAAGCTCGTCGCTTGACCTTGTGTTGTGCATTGACAAACTCAACTCTGTTGACGACATCGACCGTCTCTTGCGACAAGTGCATCGTGTGTTGAAATCGGAAGCATCTTTTGTTGCGGTTGTTGAACACCCAGCAGCTGCGATGTTTGACAATGACGATGCTGTTGCGCGCCGCCGTTACGGAGCCGATGGTGCACTCACTATTGGCGAGCTGTGCATGTCGTTACAACGCAGCAACTTTGCTATTGATCTCTTGTATGAACTGATGCCGCTGAACTCCCCACGTGCACTTGTTCCTACAATACTTGCAATGCGCGCACGCAAGCTTGGTTCTTAATTTTTTTGTTCGCTCCACCATGCGTCTAGCCGGCGACCAATTTCTTCGATACCCAGCAAACCTTCTTCAAGGCGAATTTCCATAAGAAAATTAAGTGCTTTGCCTACTTCACGCCCTGGTTGAACACCCAGGCGTTGCATCACTTCCACACCATCAAGTTCGGGTCGCAATGCGGCGAGTTCTTCTTTTTCCATCAACTCTGCAATGCGTTTTTCAAGTTCATCCATGCGCTGTGACAACACCAAGGCTTTACGTTCATTACGCGTAGTGCAGTCGCAACGAGTAAGCACGTTGAGTTCGTTGAGCAATGGCCCCGCATCGCGTACGTAACGACGCACAGCAGAATCGGTCCATCCCATTTGATACGTATGAAAGCGCAAATGCAATTCGACCAGTGCTGTAATTGCCTGCACATCTTCGCTGGAATATTTAAGTGCCTTCAAACGATCGCGCGTCATTCGCGCACCAACTACTTCGTGATGATGAAAAGTGATTCCTTTTCCTTTATCAATTGCGCGCGTTTTTGGTTTACCAATGTCATGAAATAAAGCAGCAAGACGAGTGATGCGAAAATCAAAAGCGGGGTGTGCATCGGGGCGCACATTTTCCACCACAGCCAACGTGTGCGTAAGTACATCTTTATGGCGATGAATAGGGTCTTGCTCCACGCTCATGTTGGGCAACTCGGGAAAAAATTGGGCAGCAAGCCCCGTGTTGACCATGAACCACAAGCCTGCAGTGGGGTGATCTGAAGTGAGCAGTCGATCGAGTTCATGTTGAATGCGTTCTCGCGAAATGATGTCGAGGCGAGGCGCCATATTTTTCACAGCTTCAATGAGGCCTGGTTCCGCAGTGAGATTGAGCGCTGAAAGAAAGCGCGCCGCGCGCAACATGCGCAGTGGGTCGTCACTGAAACTCTCTTCTGGAGACAAAGGCGTGCGCAGAACTTTTGTCATGAGATCGGCTGCCCCGTTGAAGGGGTCAACTAAAACAGGGCTAGACGAAGTGAGCTCGAGCGCCATTGCATTAATGGTGAAGTCGCGACGTGAGAGGTCGGCCTCAATGTCGTCCGAGAATTGCACATCGGGTTTACGTGAATCGGGTGAATACGCCTCGGCCCGGTGTGTGGTGATTTCATAAACACGGCCATTCTTCTTGGCGCCAATAGTGCCAAATTTTTCACCCTGTGCCCACACCGCGTCGGCCCAACCTTCGATGATGGACTTAATTTCGTGCGGTAAAGCATTTGTTGTGGCGTCGAAATCCATGTCTGGTGATGCTCCGGGCAGATGCGCATCGCTCGCTGGCCCCAGTAAAAGATCGCGCACCGTGCCGCCCACCAGGTACAGGCGCTTGTTGGCCGCGGCAAAGCGGGCAGTGAGCGGAGCAAGTTCCTCTAAGACAGGGGTAAAGCGTTCGGGAATCATCAGACATTCAGGCTACGCAGATGAAGCCCGACCACTACGGTCATATGTGTGTTTATGGAACCTCGCCCCGTTGCCCCCCTCTTTGGCAACTGGCCCTATGACCCGACCACCGCATTACTCACGCTGCGCAGCGGCCATCACCCCGAGGCAACCATCACCAGTGACATGGTGAAAATGTGGCTTGGAACCGCACAGCATGGTGGATTCGCGCGAGTAAGAACGAACGCAGTGAGCCCACAACTTGCTGACATACTCGCCACTGTGGGTTTTACGGTCAAACAAGAGCTCTCACTTCTCACTGCGCCACTGCAGGAAGTTCCCTCCCATGCGCAAACGGTGTCTGCCCGGCGCGTTACTGCGGCTCAAGCAATACGCATTGACTGTGCGGCATTTCATGGCGAGTGGGCAATTGACCCGCCGGCCCTGCTTTCTGCCAAACAGGCAACCCAGTTTCATCGCTTGCGTGGACTTGGGTCATCTCGGTTTCGCCGCACCACAAGTTATTGCCTGTCGGGTTTCACGCCCAGCCCGGCGGAATCGCAATACGGCTATATCCAGCGCCTCGCCGTGCACCCAAGCGCACAGCGCAACGGCTATGGGCGAAAGTTAGTGCTTGATGCGATGCACTGGTTAGGTTCTCGGGGTATGCAACATGCGTTGGTCAACACAGATTCCACCAATGAAGCAGCCCTCTCGCTCTATCACTCATTGGGTTTTGCGCCCATGACTTATCCGCTATACGTACTCGAGCGCGCATGCACCGACTAAAGCTGCTCATTGTTTCCTGTGTGCTCATGTGCCTTGGTGCGCTCGTGCTCCCGCAAGGTACATACGCCGCATCGGCTCCTGTTACACAAATTTCCATTGGTCTCACGCAACAGAGTTTTACTGTTCTTGATAATGGCACAATGCGTTTTGTTATTGCTATTACCGAGAATGGCGAGCCAATCACTCCGCAAGACAATGTTGATCTTGATGTTGTTCTGTCGAAACGCATCGCGTCACGTGAAGCATTCCGCGACATCACAGAAGAGAACGTTGTTCCTGAACCACTCGATGGCGTTCGACTCAACACGTTGAGCATCACTCGAAATTCAGCTGGTCGATTTATTGTGGAATTGCCCACCACCACGAAAACGTCAGCAACAGCTGGGTTATATTTGAATCAATCAGGTGTGTATCCACTCACATTTACTGTGTATGCCAGCAACGAAGTTCGTGCCACAACCACAACTTTCATTCATCATTTTTCTACAAATGATGCAAACGTACTGACACCGCAAGATCGCCTTGGTGTGCTTCCCGTTGTTACCGTTACTGCGCCGCCAAGTGCGACCCCTACAGGCAACATCGCACTCAGCACCGAGGCCCGCGCTGTTCTACAAAAATTTGTTGACGTCTTTTCTGGTGTCGGCCAAGGTTCGCTACTCGTACTTCAACCAGAATTACTTCATACGCTAGAAATGTCGAAAACTGCTGAAGACAAACTTCTTCTTGATGACATTCGCGACTTGCTTGGTATCCATACCTTGAGTGCTGCAACTCAGGTGCCTTATAACCCCAGCGCTATTGCTCATGTTGGCCTCCAAGAACTTTTTGCCCGCCAGCTCACTGCAGGTGAAGATGCCGTCACCGCGCTCATGCAAAAAAGTCCTTCGCGCGATGCTGCAGTTCTTACAGACCCACTCACTGCAGCAGGAGCAACCTTGTTGCGCGACTTAGGTACAAGGCAAGCAATACTCACGCCGAGTGCTCAAAAATCATTTGATGCACCACTCGACTCGGCGGTGGCTTATCTCGCCAAACTCCCCGATGGCGGCTCACTATCGATCTATGGAACCGACCCGCAATATGCGCGCGTGATGGAAAATGGCTCGCTCACACCCTTAGAACGTGCCACGCGTATATCGGCCGAGCTCATCATTCAGCGAGAAGAACTCTCATTCACCACTTCACAGGCTCAACAGCGTCAGGTCCTTCTTAGTTCGTCGACCGGAGAAATTCTGAACGTGGCCGTGATGCGTCAGTTATTTCGCATCATTAATTCCAGCCCCGTGCTTGCCTTTACTTCCCAACCCGTGCTTGCCTCTACGCCCTCTTCAAGCCAGCCAATTACTTTGCGCCAAGGTGAAGACACTTCTTTAGAAGGCCTCAAAGCCACTTTCGACAAACTCTTACCGCGCATCACCAATACCTCATCAATGCTCTTGCCAAACGACCCACGCGTGAGCACGTGGAACGCATTGACCGCTTACTCTGCGGCACGCACCGCCACGCCAGCGCAAAGTGCGGCGTACATCGATGCCATTTCCTCATCTATTACCGATTTACGTTCGGCAGTGAGTTTGCCGAAATCGGCCAATTTCACCTTGAGTGGCCATAACAGCGAAATTCAACTTCAAGTAAAAAACTCCAGCGCCTCAGCCCTGAAAGTGACCCTGCGCTACCGAAGTGCGAAGCTCACATTCCCCCAGAATTCTCAAGTAATTGATTTGCCTGCCAATTCCAGCACCAACGTTGCGGTGAAGGTGGTGGCGCGAAGCAATGGTCGGTTCCCGGTGTATTTTCAACTTTTTACTCCGCGTGGCAATAACCCACTGACAGAGGAATTGAAGGTCACCGCTCGCGTCAGTGCCCTTGCAGGTCTTGGTCTTGTGGTCAGTGCAACCGCCATTATTGTTTTGCTCACATGGTGGGCGCACAATTGGCGTTCACGGCGCCGGCGTGCCCTTTCAGCACTCATCGCCCCAGAATAAGGCACTACGGTAGAAGCACTATGACGATTCGCATTGTTACCGACAGCGCCTGTGACCTCCCACAACACCTCATTGCACAGCACAAAATTGTTGTTGTTCCTCTCACTATTCGCTTCGGTGAAACCGACTACATCGATGGTGAAGATTTCACTCCGAAGGAGTTTTGGGCAAAGTGCACAGCTTCTCCAGTCCTTCCAGAAACTGCCGCCCCTTCTCCTGGCCAGTTTGAGGCTGCCTACCGCCGCCTCCAAAGCGAGGGCGCAACAGGTGTGCTCGTGGTCTCGTTATCGTCAGGCGTTTCGGCCACAATGCAAAGCGCTGAAATTGCAGCCCGCCTCGTGGGTGAAGACACGGCAAACCCCTTTCCGGTGCAAGTAGTCGATTCGCGCAGTGTGTCAATGGGTCAAGGCATCATCGCAACGTCTTGTGCAGTCAAGGCCGAACAAGGTGCAAGCCTCAGTGAAGTTGCCGCCCTCGCCACAGCACTCAGCCATCGTGTGCATGTATACGGCGCGCTCGACACCCTGGAAAACCTGAAAAAAGGTGGTCGCATTGGCGGTGTGAAGGGAATGTTGGCTTCAGCACTGTCCATCAAGCCCATTATCGACGTACGCGGCGGCAAAGTAGAAGAGGGCGGGCGCCAGCGCACACGCTCGAAGGCACTTGCATTCTTGTTAGAAAAAGTGAAAGAGCATGGCAACATCTCCAACCTCGCAGTCTTGCAAGCCGACTGCGATGACACCGACGCATTCCTCGCGTCACTGCGCACAATCTATTCAGGCAGTATCGAAGTCGGCGAAATTGGTGCGGTCATCGGCGCACATGCCGGTCGTGGCACCATGGGTATTGCATTTTTCGACGCTGAATAAAAACGCTTCTTACCATCGCATTGCCTCAATCGTGCAACGCTGCGCAACTAGCGTGATGCACAGCAATGTCTCCCTCACTTGTACCCAACACCCTTATTGGTGCGCGCTATCGATTGGTACGTCGCATTGGTCAAGGTGGCATGGCCGAAGTGTGGTTAGCGAAAGACACCTCGCTCGACCGTGACGTAGCTGTCAAGGTAATGCGCGCGCATCACGATGACGACCACGTAGGCAATGAACGTTTTCGCCGCGAAGCAAAAGCATCAGCGGCACTGAGTTCACCCAACATCGTGACGGTGTACGACGTTGTAGAAGATGCTGGTCGTCAAGCAGTTGTCATGGAGTACATCAACGGGCAAAGCCTGCGTGAGCTACTCGATAAACGACATCGCATTAGCCCTAGTCTCACGGTTCACATTGGTATGGCGGTAGCAACCGCACTCGATGCAGCCCATGCGAAAGATCTTGTTCACCGCGACATTAAGCCGGCAAACATTCTCATTACTCCAAGTGGTCGCGTGCTTCTCACCGACTTTGGAATTGCAAAAACTTTAAATGGAAATGAATCTGATCTCACTAATGACAACATCATGATGGGAACTGCTAAGTACTTATCGCCCGAGCAAGTTAGTGGCAAAAAACTAGACGGGCGTGCAGATTTATACTCACTTGGCCTTGTGCTTTATGAATGCTTAGCGGGTCGTGTGCCATTCGTTGGCGGCACCGATGTAGAAACTGCACTTGCCCGCGTGCAAGGTGATGCGCCCGACATTTCAAAAATTCGCCCCACACTGCAACCAGTGTTGGTGCGCATCATTCATCAAATGTTGGCCCGTGATCCAGAGCAGCGACAACCTTCAGGCGAAGCAGTGCGTGCAGCACTTTACGCCGCGCGCGAAATTGGTTTAGACGGAACGCCAACGGGTTTAACCCCGCCATATGGCAACACCATGCCAGTAACTGGTATTCCTGGTGAACCAGTTATCAGCAAGCCCACTGCGCGTACCGAGTCTGTTCGCAGTTCAAGCTCGTCGCGCCCAGTGAACAAGGCTCTAGAAAAACGCGCGCACCGCATCACACCAACATCCATATTGGCTGCGGCGGTGGTCATTGGTGTTGTGCTTGCTGGCTTTGTGTTGTGGCGCAGCGTGTCGTCGCCTTCCACAACACCCGCTGCAAGTGCCTCCACCACACCGGTTGCAACGGGGCCAGTCAACATTGTCAGTGTCAGTAGTTATGACCCCGACGGCGATGACAACGTTGAAAACGATGACCAGCTCCCCAATTTGCGTGATGGAAAGTCGGGAACTCAGTGGCGCACCGTGTGCTACGGCAACGATCACTTCGGAAGTAAGAACGGCGTGGGTTTCGTTGCCGAGTTGTCGGGTCGCAGTACAGGAACACTGTCGGTTGATTTCGGTTATGCCCCCTGGGAGATCGATGTTTACGGTTATTCCGACACAAAGCCGAGCACGCTTGCGGGCTGGGGGCCTGCACTTGCTGGCTCTGCAGGCGAGAACCCCGGGGAAGCCACCTTCAACATCTCCGCACCGTCGCAGTACGTCCTTGTTTACTTACGTTCAGCAGCCCGCAGCCCGCAGTGTTCCACCACCAACCCATTTCAAGGTGTCATCAATGACATCAGTTTTGTTTCAGCGTCCGCACCGTAATAATTGTCTTTGGCTAGCCTTCCCGTATGGAAACTGAGCGCCTTCTTGAACGCGCCCAGTCGGGCGATGTTTCAGCGGTCGACCAGTTGTTGCGTGTGCACTACGGCGCCGTTCACTCGGTATGTCACCGTATGTTGCTCAGCCGAGAAAGTGCCGACGACGCCGTACAAAATGCTCTCATTGCTATTGTCAAAGGCCTTCCTCGTTTCGACGGAAAAGCTGCTCTCTCCACCTGGATCTACCGTATTGCAACAAATTCGGCGATAGATGAAATTCGACGTGTTCGCCGAAATGGTGGAACCGTTCCATTAAATGATGACGCAAGTGCCCACGCATTGGCGAGCGAACATGCTGTCGACCCCACCGCTCTTCTTGCAGAACACCTTGTTGACTCATCGCGGGTGGCCCAAGCCTTAGGCACTTTGCCCGAAGAATTTCGTGCTGCGGTGGTCTTGCGCTACATCTCGGACCTCGATTATGCCGATATTGCAGCCGTCCTTGAGGTTCCCGTCGGCACCGTCAGGTCGCGCTTGGCCAGGGGGAAAAAGCTCCTTGCCGAGAAATTGGCCGACCCGACAACACTTTCCCCTCCAGACGAACCAAACTTAGGTGCCCCGTCATCTCCACAACAGGGTTCATCATCATGACCACACCTTCTCTTGACCCCACCGACAATGGCCCGCTCGAGGCTGCGTTGCGTCATTTAGGCACCACCCCCGACCCTGCTGTACGCGATGAGCACATTGCTATTGCCCTTGGCCACATTGTCGATGCCCAGGCACACGAACCGAGCAATGTGGTTTCGCTCGTATCGCGACGCCCTAACCGCGTTTTCATAGCGCTTAGTGCCGTGGCCGCCGTTGGGCTTTTTGCATTAGGGCTTGGCCTCGGAAACCGCGACAACAATTCGCCCGCCGAAGTTTCCTTAGTAAAAAATGCCGCGCCTACCGAAAGCGTGAAGCCCCGCGCATGTGTAAGTACAGAAGTTTCCTCCACCACCGACACATTCCTCATTGCGGGTAGCCCACCATCACTCGTTGCCAAAGAAGTACGCAATGGCGTTCCTACTCTCACCGTGTACAACGCCATCACTTGCGACATCTTGTGGCAAGTACCCGCCAAATAGTTGTTCCCGAAGAGAAAGACCTTTAGCCATTAGGCTGATTACGTGCTCTCTAACCCATTCACCGACCCCGATTGGGCGCGCAACACCGTTGCCTTCATCGACAAGTGGGTGGTCTTTGTTCGCGACCGCACTACCCGCCCCGTTATCACTTGGGTACGCGGCATTGTCTATGGCTTCTTAGTCGCCACTGGTGTTGTCATCATGGTCGTGCTCTTTGCAATTGGCACAACACGGGCATTACAGGCCGCACTCGATACTGCCTTTTCGCGCACAACGGCCGTATGGTTTTCTTATCTCATTTTGGGCAGTCTTTTTTTACTCATCGGATTACTCGTTGCGCGTAAGCAGCATCGTAAATCTGTCGAACCCAATTCCTAACTCTCACTAAATCTTTGGAGACTTTTATGGCAACACATCATCACGTTCTCATTATTGGCTCTGGGCCTGCCGGGCTCACAGCCGCTATTTACACCGCTCGCGCCAATTTGAACCCGTTCATTATTGAAGGTGAAGTGTCTTCCACAACCGATCAACCAGGTGGGCAACTCATGCTCACCACTGAAGTTGAAAACTTTCCTGGTTTCCCCGAAGGCATTATGGGTCCAGAACTCATGGGCCGTTTTCGTGAACAAGCAGCACGCTTTGGTGCATCATTTCTCACCGACAAAGCAACGCGTGTCGATTTTTCTGCGCGTCCTTTTCGTGTGTGGACACGCGATCAGGAATTCACCGCCGACTCCGTCATTGTAAGTACAGGTGCGCAGTCTTTGTGGTTGGGTCTTCCCAATGAAACTGCACTCGTTGGTCACGGCGTTTCTACATGCGCAACATGCGACGGATTCTTTTTCCGTGGCAAAGAAATTGTGGTCGTGGGCGGTGGCGACAGCGCCGTGGAAGAGGCAACCTTCCTGACCAAGTTCGCTTCAAAAGTCACCATTGTGCATCGTCGTTCAGAATTACGTGCGTCAAAAATTATGCGTGATCGTGCAGAAAATAACGAGCGCATTGAGTTCAAATGGAATAGTGCAGTTGTTGAACTGCAAGGTACCGATGCACTTGAAGGCATCGTGCTTGAAGACACAGTCACCGGTGAGCGTTCGCAGATGAACGTGTCTGGTCTCTTCATCGCCATTGGACATAAGCCAAATACTGGACTTTTCACAGGCATTCTCGACATGGAAGAAAATGGGTACCTTGCTACTCGCCCTGGGTCGTCATACACCAATATTCCTGGGGTTTTCGCCTGCGGCGATGTTCAAGACCATACCTATCGTCAAGCAATTACTGCTGCAGGGTCGGGATGCATGGCAGCCATCGATTGTGAGCGCTGGCTCGAGTCAGAGCACGCTTCTCTCGCCTAGACTTCAATTAGAGAAGAAAAAAGGAGCCCCCATGGCAGACGGCATTGTTACTCTCACCAGTTCTACATTCGACGAAACAGTAATTGGTTCAAGCAAACCAATTCTTGTTGACTTCTGGGCCGAATGGTGTGGCCCTTGCAAAATGATTGCTCCCATTCTTGCGGAAATTGCTATTGAGCAAAAAGATTCTCTTGTGGTGAGCAAGCTCAACGTTGATGACCACGGCGACATTGCTCAGCGTTACAACGTCATGAGTATCCCTACATTGTTGTTGTTCAACAATGGCGAACTTGTGAAGCGCCTCGTTGGTGCAAAAGGCAAGGGCGCACTCTTGCAGGAGTTGTCAGAATTTCTGACCCCTTCCCACTAACTGCTGGCCAACGCAACGAGACCGTTCGCGATCTCCAGCGACGGTTACGTAGTTGTGGCTTTATTCAACACTCTCTCGATGAAGAGGGATTCTTTTGCGTTGCCACCGAAAAAGCTCTCGTGGAGTTTCAAGCATCGCGGGGCCTGCGCACAGACGGTGTATGCGATATAGCAGCGTGGAGCGCGCTTGTTGAAGCATCGTGGTCGCTTGGTGATCGCATGTTGTATCTCACTTCACCAAACTTTCGTGGAGACGATGTCACACAACTGCAATCATTGCTTTCGCGTTTAGGATTCGACTGCGGTCGTGTCGATGGCATCTTTGGCCCACTTCTGGCGCACGCCATTAGTGAGTTTCAAAAAAATGCGGGCATCTCTATTGACGGCATTTGCAGTACCGACACGGTGGCTGCGCTCGAGCGCTTAAGTTCTCAAACCGGAGAAGGCCCCGGCATCTCTTCTCTGCGCGACACCGAGCGCTTTCGCGCCACAGGTGATGACAGAAAATTGCGTCGTGTTGTGGTGGGTCAATTTGGAGGGCTCAGCGGAGTAGCCCGCCTCATTTCTCGCGCACTACGCGATGCACACGAAATTGTGATGTTGGTTGACGAGCCCGATGTTGCCGCACACGTTTTGGCCGCTAATCATTTCCAGGCCGATACCTATATTGGGCTCGAAGCACATGGCGAACCCACGTGCACCATTGCTTTTTATGCAGTGCCCGGCTTTAGTTCCGCAGGTGGAGAACTGCTCAGCAACGCCATCGCCGATGCGCTCCGTGCCGTATTGCCCTCTCTCACTGTGAACTGTGTAGGAATGCGCCTTCCTATTTTGCGAGAAACGCGAATGCCGGCAGTGATGTGCAGCCTCGGACCATTTGATGTCATCACCCAACACGGCCCCGAAGTTGCCGAAGCTATTGCCTCAGTTTTAACCCAGCAATAATCCACAGCTTTATCCACATGCTATGCACAAGGTTTTCCCAGCGTTATCCTGAGGTTTATCCACAGGCTGTGTGTAACCTCAAGGCGAGGTTGATGTCATCCTCGTCTAGACATTAAGACTTTTAAAGAGGCGTTAGGCCTGTTCGGTCATCTTGCGGTAGATCCGTTCCAAATCTTCGAGGTCGGCAAAGTCGATTCCCACCCGGCCACGCTTCCCGTTCATTGCTACCGTTACTTTGGTTGCAAGAAACTCGCTTAAGAGGTTTTCGAGTTCTAACAAACCTGGTGGCCGCAGCGCTGGCTTTTTCCCCGTGGGCTGAGCAGGTTCATCTACTTCAACAATGGGCTTGCCGCCCTGGCGCTCGCGTACCGCGTCTTCTACTGCACGTACCGACCAACCTTCATCCACCGCACGGCGTGCCAATTGTTCTTGGAACGCACGGTCGGGTGTTCCCAAAATTGCTTTGGCATGCCCAGCAGCTAAGCGACCATCGGCCAACAAGTGCTGAATACTGGGAGGCAAAGTAAGTAGGCGTAACGCGTTGGTAATGGCCGAACGGCTTTTCCCCACTCGGCTGGCAATTTTTTCATGCGTAAATGCAAAGTCGTCCATTAACTGCTGATATGCCGATGCTTCTTCTAACGGGGTGAGGTCTTGGCGATGAAGGTTCTCTACCAGTGCTTGCTCGACCGATGCAATATCGTCGGTGGGGCGCACCACGGCAGGAACAGTGGCGAGGCCAGCTCGTGTTGCTGCCCGCCAACGCCGTTCACCGGCAATGAGCTGATATTTTCCATCGGCTAGTTGGCGCACCAAGATGGGTTGCAATACGCCAATGGCACGAATGGAATCGGTGAGTTCCGACAATGCGCTTTCGTCGAAATGCACACGTGGTTGGTTGGGGTTTGCCTCAATGGACTGCACGGGGACATCGCGCAAGAGAGGGCCGTTGACCCCAGTTGCTGCTCCCACTTCAGTTTTCTCTACCAGGTCGGCCGTGATGAGGGCTCCGAGACCTTTACCTAATCCACTTTTACGCGCCACTGACAATCTCCTTTGCTGCTGCCCGATATGCCTTGGCGCCAGAAGAACCGGAGTCGAAGGTGGTGATGGGCTGTCCAAATGATGGTGCTTCGCTTAAGCGCACATTGCGGGGGATCACGGTCTTATAGACACGCTCTCCAAATTTATTACGCAACTCCTCCACCACCTGATCGGCCAAATTATTGCGCATATACATCACGCACAAAAAGGTGGGGTCGGGGAGGTTGGGGTTCAAGTTCTTGCGAATGAGGTGCAGGTTCTTCAGCAAAATCTCAATGCCTTCCAGCGGAATGTATTCCGTCTGAACTGGCGTAATAATTTCCGTCGCTGCGGTCAGTGCGTTCACGGTGAGCAAACCCACCGATGGTGGGCAGTCAATAAGGATGTAGTCCCACTGGTCGGCAACGGGGGCAATGGCGTTACGCAAACGACCTTCGCGGCCAAAGGCCGACACAAGCTCAATTTCTGCTCCGGCCAGATTGATGTTCGACGGAACAATAAAGAGGTTTTTCACTGCAGTAGGTTCCACAGCGTCTTCGAGTGGCACCTCTTGAATGAGCACGTCGTAGATGGTGTTCTCAAGATCGCGGGTGTCGATGCCCAGCGATGACGAGGCATTGCCCTGTGGGTCGAGGTCAATGATGAGCGTCCGTAGCCCCATCTCTGCGAAGCAGGCGCCGAGGTTCACTGTGGAGGTGGTCTTCGCTACGCCACCTTTATTGTTGGAAACAGCGATGATGCGGGGTCCCGTTGCAGAGGTTGACATGCCTCCATATTACTCACGCCTGCCTCAAAGGCGGGTGGATGGGGAAATAAAATGTTCCACGTGGAACATCGTTTTTGGTCAATAACTCCCCGTTATTAACCATTTGACCCCCATATTGCCCATGAATGGATGTTCCACGTGGAACATTGGGGATCTTTTTCAACGCTCCGTTTTTTTGGTGAAGCGTGCGAGGCGAAGTATCAGCTCTGGCCCTTCGAGCCCGGCGGCGGCAACCACCGCCTGCTCCCAGCGGTTGGCGCTGCCTGCTGGAGGTTCGCTCACCAATACGGTTCCCCCCGGTCGAACGAGCGCCGCTGAGTACTTGAGGGTTGTTTCGTGTGGGCCAAATCCGCGAGACATCGCGGCATCAAAAGTTTCTTGCCACTCGTCTTGTCGGGTGAGTGCACCAACATCGGCGCACACCACGTGCACCCGGTGGCTCCACCCCAACGACACAATGGCACGCTCGAGCGCATCGGTGCGTTTGGCTCGCCTGTCAACCAAGATGATTTCCAACTCGGGTCGCAGCTCGGCAACAACCAAACCAGGAACCCCCGCTCCTGAACCAAGGTCCACCACGCGGCGACAAGAGTCGGGGAGGGCAAAAGCAAACGCACCGGCGTGCTCAATCACTTCGCTAATAGGGCGAAGGCCAAGCGCGCCGATGCGTTGTGCGTCGGTCAAGATCTCGTGAACGGTACGCGCCACGAGAAGTGTCTTACTCGCCAGACTGTGCTGGCTCTACCACAATTTGACGATATGGGTCGTCGCCACGTGAGCGGGTGACTACACCAGTCTGTTCAGACAAGGCGTCGTGCACCACTTTGCGGTCGGCAGATGCCATTGGCTCAAGAACGCGGGGCTGGCCCGACTCCACTACTTCGCCCGCTACTTTCAGGGCAAAACGGGTGAGTGCATCGCGGCGGCGCTCGCGGTAACCAGCAACATCAACGCGCAAGCGTGTGTCGTGGTCGCCCAAGCGACGCTGTGCGACCACTCGAGTGAGGTCTTGCAGTGCCAAGAGCGTATTGCCACGTGGGCCCACCAAGAGGCCAAGATCGTCGCCGTTCACTTGTGCTTCCAGCTCTTCGCCTTCGCGCTCGACAACCACTGTTCCGACAAGGCCAAATGCATTGACAACACCCGTGAGGAAGGTGACTGCCTGAGCGCTCACCAACGCAGGGTCGACCGGGTCGCCCTTTGGACGATCGTCATCGCGTGGTTCACGCGGTTCGCGTGGTGGGCGACGGTTGCCTTCACCGGCAGGTTTTGCCTGGCGGGGGCGGTCGTTGTTGCGGCCGCGAGAGTTTGAACGCTCGGGGCGTGCTTCGCCCGAGGTCTCTTCGGTGCTGCTGGTTTTTTCGCCAGCAGGCTTACGGCGTGGGTTGCGACGCTCTGTTTTCTGGCGAGCTTGCGTGGGGCGAACGCGAGCACGCACGCGAGCTTCACCGCGTGTACGCCCAAACAAACCCTGCGTTGGCTCTTCCAAAATATCGAATTCGGCGTCGTCTTCGGCTACTCCCAATGCGTCGAGAGCGGCGTTCTTTGCTTCGTCGATACTACGACCTGTTGTTTCTACCCATTCCATGACTTCATCCTTCGTTCTGTGTTCACGTTAATTATTAGACTTTTAGTTTATTTATTGCGCTTTGATGGCGGTATTGGCCGTTGTGGGCGCCCGCTTGGCGCAGGCTTATTCTTCGACGGGGTCACACGTTTGCTTTGCACTGGTGCCGGCTTGTCGACCTTGTCGGGCTTGAGACCCTTGCCCTTTGCATCTTTTGCCATATCGCTCGCCACTTTGCTGGCTGCTTGCGCCTGGCGACCAATGGAGCCATCGTGTCCGTAGAAACGCTTGGTGATGTACCACTGTTGCAAGATACGAACAACGGCTTGTGTGAAGTAGTAGATGACGAGCCCGGTAGGCAAAAACACTTGGAACACAGCGAATGCAACGGGGAGGTACTGCATCACTTTCGCCTGTGTGGGTGACATGGAAGCACTGGTGGTGCGCGAGGCAATCATCTTTTGCTGCACCAAGAACGTGAAGGCCAACAACACAATCATGAGGGCATAAGGAATGCCCTTCACAAAGTCTTCGCCCATTACTTTTGCTGGCGACTTAGCAAGGTCGAGGCCAAATGCGAGCATCTCTTTCGACTTGTCAAGTGCGAGATAGATCTTCGAATCTTTGGCGATATAGCTCGGATTAAAAGTGCCGTCGGTGCCCAACTTCGACAAACCGCGCAGTACCCGGAACATAATGATGAACACGGGCAACTGCGCAATGAGCGGCAGGCACGAGGCCAACGGGTTCACCTTGTGCTCTGAATAGAGCTTCATCATTTCTTCGTTTAATTTTTGGCGATCGCTCTTATATTGCTGCTGCAATTTGCGCATTTCTGGCTGCAAACGCTGCATTTCCAACATGCCTTTGGTGCTCTTCAAGGTGAGCGGGGTGATGAGAAGCATGATGGAAAGAGCAACTAATGCAATGGCAAATGCATAGTTGTTGGTCAAACCATAAAAAACGCTGACGAGCCAGGCTGCTGCTTGAAACATTTTTCTATTTTCCTAACAGTTCATGTGAGTGAGATGTATGTGCTTCGGGCACTGGGTCGAAACCCGATGGCCCAAAGGGGCGGCACCGCAACAGCCGCTTGGCAGTGAGCCAAAACCCGCGGGTGGTGCCATGAAGCACAAAGGCTTCGTGGGCAAAAGAAGAGCAAGAAGGGGAGAACCGGCACGGCGATGGTCGCCCCGACCGAGCTCCTTGGTAAAACTCAATTGCCGACAGGCAACGCTCATTCAAGGTGCGCTGGGTCATGAGACCTTCTGTTTGGCGGTAGTGATGAGTTGCAACATGGTGTTGGTGAGTTCCTGAAACGACAACGCGGTGGCTTCTTTGTGTGCCCCAATGAGGTAATACCCCGGAACCAATTGGCTCGTATTTGCTGACAAAATTTCTCTCATTTGGCGCCGAATGCGGTTTCGCACAACGGCCGAACCGGTGTGACGCCCTAAGGCGTAAGCCACACATGGCTGAGAAAGAGCAGGGTCAGCAAGCACGGAACACCACACAGAGCCCACGCGCACACGAACACCTTCACGCCCTAAACGGCGAAAAATAGCGTGTTCGTGAATGCGTCCGATCAAGCGGAGAGGCGGTAGCGGCCCTTGGCGCGGCGGTTTTTAAGAATTTCACGACCTGCACGAGTGCTCATGCGATGGCGAAAACCGTGCTTTTTGGCGCGACGACGATTGTTTGGCTGGAAGGTACGCTTCATGGGTCCAGAATCTTTCGAATTATGTAAGGTGAACGGGAACCGCGAGAGGCAGGGCCGGGGCTACAAGAGCGAAGCGGCACGTCGATTCGGGTGACCACTGGCAAGGCTAGGCGAGACCAGCCCCCATTCCCAACCAAGGCTGTATTTTTTTGCCCTGTGGATAATCTGCTATGGTGCTTTTCCCACAGAAAAAGTGGCGAAAACGACGAAAAACACCCGAAAACCGTCCACAGCCTGTGGATAACCATGTGTATAAAAAGTGTTTTTCGCCGCCAAACACCGTACCAGCGCGAAAGGAGACCGAGATGGCAGAACACGACACCGTGTGGACAGCGGTCTCTGCGTTACTTCGGGCTCAGGTGTCTGAAGCGGTGTGGCTCTCCACTTTTCAAGACGTCATTCCTTTGCCCGGCGGCGACGACGCGTTGCGCCTGCAGGTGCCGAACGGTCACATTAAAGAACGCATTCTCACCCGATACTTGCAATTGGTGCTCGACGCCCTTGCCGAAATTGATGAGAACGATCGCCAGCTTGTGGTGGAAGTGGCCCCCCTTGTGGAAGGCGAGAGCGATGCCGCCCAGCCCGACGACTTCCCCCGTGGCTCGTTCGACGACGACTTAGCTACCACTGGCAGTGCGGCAACTTCACTGCGCGGGCAAGCCATTGGGCTCAACCCCCGCTATACCTTCGACACGTTTGTAAAGGGCGCATCAAACCAATTTGCCCTGGCCGCCGCCCACCGCGTGGCCGAAACCCCAGCTCGGTCGTACAACCCGTTATTCATTTACGGCTCGGCAGGGTTAGGAAAAACTCACCTTTTGCACGCCATTGGCGAATACGTTCACCAGAACTATTCCCATTACGAAGTGCGCTACGTGTCAACAGAAACATTTATGAATGAATACGTTGACGCCATTCGCAGCAACACCACGGCCGCTTTTAAACGCAGGTACCGCGAAGTTGACGTTCTACTCATTGACGACATCCAGTTCATGGAAGGCAAAGAAGGCCTCCAGGAAGAGTTTTTCCATACGTTCAACTCGTTGCACGGCGCGAACAAGCAAATTGTTATTTCCTCCGACCGGGTGCCCGACGCTATTCCTACATTGGAAGACCGTTTGCGGGGCCGTTTCCGTTGGGGTCTTATTACCGACGTACAGCCGCCAGACCTCGAAACCCGGTTGGCTATTTTGCGCAACTACGCCGAGCGCAACGGCACCAAAGTGCCCGACGATGTTCTTGAATTCATTGCTGCCAATATCACCTCAAACATTCGTGAGCTTGAAGGTGCCCTCATTCGCGTCACCGCCTTTGCGGCCTTGAACCGTGTCAACATGAACGTGGCAACCGCCCAAGACCTTCTCGCCGACCTCTTATCGCAATCGGCCACTCGTGTGCGCAGCGATGAAGAGTTCCTGGCCGACATTGCTGCGTATCTTGGATACAGCGTTGAAGCCTTACGGGGCAAAAGCCGCCAACGACCACTGGTCATGGCTCGTCAAATTGCGATGTACGTCATGCGCGAACAGACCGAATTGAGTTATCCGTCTTTGGCGCGCCTCTTTGGTGGACGCGACCACACCACCGTGATTCACGCTGTTGAAAAAGTTGGGCGCTTAATGGCCGAACGTAAACAGGTCTACGACCAGGTCACCGAGCTTTTCCGCCGGGCGAAAAAAGGATGAATGTCGTGTCATATGCATTGGGGACAACATGTGGTTTGCCAAGTGGACAAACTGCGTCGCATTGGGCACAAAGTGGGGTTTATCCCCCGCAACGCACACATGTTCGCCTTCCCCTGTGGAAAACTGTGGATAACCAGCGTCGGGCCTTTTCTTTTGCTTTATTGGTCCAAACCAACGTTGTTCACAATCCACAGCCCTTATTACAAGCATTAAGTATTTATCTCCCATTCACTGTCAATAACACAAACCCCCCTCACGGCATATTGAGCCAACAAAGGAGCCGCTATGAAGTTTCGTTGTGAACGAGAACAACTCGCTGAAGCACTCGGTTTAGCTTCACGTATCGCCTCAGGTCGTGTTGGTGCATTACCAGCGTTGTCTGGTGTGCGTTTGCAAGTGAAGGGTGATCAGTTACAGCTCACCTCCACCGACAACGACATGTCTTTGCAAGCAACACTTGCAATTGGCGGCGAAAAAGATGGCGTCGCACTCATCAGTGCAAAATTATTGAATGACATTGTTCGTTCGTTGCCTGAAGGAAAAATAACGGTCGAAGCACAAGTGGAATCACTCACTGTGAAAAGTGGACGTTCACAATTTACGGTTCCTACGTACAACGCAATGGATTTTCCGAACGTCACACCATCGACCGGCCCCGCGCTCAACGTGTCTGCTGGTGAACTTGGTGAAGCGCTTCGCAAAGTAGTGCGTGCTGCAAGCACAGACCAGATGCGTATTGCACTGACCGGTGTTCTCATGTCTGGCGAAGACGGCAACTTCCGTCTTGTTGCCACCGACTCGTATCGCTTAGCGGTATGTGATGTGCCCAGCATTGTTGTGAGTTCTGCAACACGTGTATTAGTTCCAAGCAAAGCTCTAGGCGAAGTACAACGGTTGTTGAGCGGTGCAAAAGATGCAAACATTCGCCTCGATGAAAACTCCGTCACTTTCGAAGTAGACGGCACACAACTCACCACCCGGTTACTGACTAACGAATACCCCACATACAAAACACTTATTCAAGGCACATACCCCAACAACATCACAGTGAACCGCGAACAACTTCTCGACGCGTTGCGCCGTGCTCGCATTCTTGCCCGCGACCAAGGCCCAGTGCGTTTACACATGAGCGCAAACGGTTTGAAAATAACGGCTGGCACCAAAGACAACGATGAGTTTGAAGAAGACATCGACGCCGTGTTCTCGGGCGATGAACTCACCATTGCGTTTAACTCGGAATATCTTGCAGCAGGAATTGATGCTATTGCGGGCCAAGACGTCATCATAAAAACAAGTGACCCAGCGAAACCTGCTGTGGTCACTGGCGTTGGCGAACACTCCGAGCAATATTTGTATCTCTTAATGCCACAAAGACTTTAGAAACCATTAAGCACGAAGTGAGATCTGTGTGTTTGTTGAACACTTAACACTCACGAACTTCCGCAACTACGAAGAAGCCGACGTTTCCTTTACCCATGGAACAACGGCACTGCTCGGTGCAAATGGTCAAGGTAAAACAAGCCTGGCTGAAGCTTTAACGTATTTAGCAACGCTCGATAGTTTTCGTGGCGTTCCCACAGAAACACTTATTCGCAATGGTGCCGACACCGCAATTTTAAGAGCAACAGTAAAACACCCCGACGGGCGTGAGTTATTGATTGAAGTAGAACTCTCGCGCACAGGACGCAATAAGGCCCAAGTAAATAAGCAACGCCTCGTGCGCAACCGCGACTTATTAGGAGTTTTACGCACAACAATTTTTTCGCCAGACGATTTGGCGCTCATCAAAGACGGCCCAAGTGAACGCCGTCGATTCATCGACGACGCTCTCGTTGCTATTGCAGTGAAACACGATGCAACACGACGTGATGTAGAACGCATTGTGAAACAACGCAATGCATTACTCAAACAAATTGGGTATCGCTCATCGGTGTCGCAACTCACCAGCGAGCAAGTAGTGACCCTTGATGTGTGGGATGAAAAATTTGCGGTTGCTGGGGGAGCACTTGGCGACGCACGGGCACAACTTGTTGCGCGGCTACAACCATTAGTCAACGAGGCCTACGAGCACCTTGCGGGCAAACCCACACCAACCGATGTGATGTACGAACCCGATTGGCGCCGTATTGGCTTGGGGTTCGCACTTAAAGAAACCCGCAGCGAAGACCTACGCCGTTCCTCAACAACTGTTGGCCCACATCGCGACGACATTGAACTACTCATCAATGGTTTACCTGCTCGCACGCAAGCATCTCAAGGGGAACAACGCACACTCGCTCTCGCTTTGCGGCTTGCAACACACCGCCTGGTGACAGAAGAAGTAGGAGCGCCACCTGTGTTGGTACTCGATGATGTGTTGTCGGAATTAGACCCATCGCGAGCAACTGCCTTGCTCCAGTACATGCCCATGGGGCAGGTCATTATTACCAGTGCGAGTGGCTTGCCATTAGCGGCAAAACCAGAGCGCATTTTGTACATCACCGCAGGAAAAATTTCTGAAGATCCGTCCACAAGCGGAAGCTCAAACTGATGTCGCAGCGCCCACCAGAAGAACCAACTTCACTTATTGACTCCATGCGTTCTGTATTGAAGCGACTCAAAATGGACGACGGCGACTCGGTGGGCAGTGTATTTCAATCGTGGGATGCAGTTGTTGGCCCCGACATTGCACAGCACATTCAGCCAGTGAAACTAGACAACGGAGTATTAATAGTTGATGCAACCGATGCCGGGTGGGCAACACAGTTTCGCTTCTTGGAAGCCGACGTGAAACAACGATTTTTTGAACACACAGGTTCACGAATTGACAGCATTGTGGTGCGTCAAAAACGGCGTCGTTAGCAGTGCGCACCAAGTTAATAAGTGTGGGTATAACAGATCTGTGTGAGCAAAATTGGTACACTAAGACACGTATTTACGAGATGACTTTTTACTCTTTCGCTTCCTTTTTTATGTCCTTGGTGCCACTACTTCTGCACACACTTAGACACAGGTGGTCTGTCATGTCATCTGACGCTTTGTTCTCTATTCATTCACTACATCGAGGTTGATCCGTGTCCAGCACAGAAAAGAAAAGTTCGGCAAAAAAGCCCACTGCTGACTACGGCGCAAAAGACATTCAGGTCTTAGAAGGTCTCGACCCCGTCCGCAAGCGCCCCGGTATGTACATCGGGTCTACAGGTCTAGCTGGCTTGCACCACCTCATTTGGGAAGTGGTCGACAACTCAGTCGACGAGGCAATGGCGGGGTTCTGTACCCGCATCGACGTCATCATTCAGGCCGACGGTGGATGCCGGGTGGAAGACAACGGTCGCGGTATTCCCGTTGACCCGTATCCATCGGGCCCACATAAAGGAAAAAGCGCTGCAGAAGTAGTGCTCACCGTGTTGCACGCCGGTGGCAAGTTTGGCGGCGAGGGGTACAAGGTCTCGGGTGGTCTCCACGGAGTGGGTGTGAGCGTTGTGAACGCTTTGTCCACCAGGTTGTTGCTCGAAATCGACCGCGGTGGCGAGCGGTATGAGCTCGAATTCGTTGAGGGCGGAAAAATGAAGGGCAAGCTCCAAAAAGTGGGCGCTTCTCCTGCCAAGGGGCGTGCCAACGGCACGAGCGTTACTTTTTACCCAGACCCCATCATTTTTGCTGCTGAAGGAACAGAGTTTGTGGCGCGCACCGTTATGGAGCGCTTGCAAACAATGGCTTTTTTGAACAAGGGCCTCGAAGTGGTCTTCAGCGACGAACGTGCCGAGAAGGCACAAAAAGTGGTGTTCCAATACAAGGGCGGCATCGTCGACTTCGTTAAACACTTGAATGCTTCAAAAGAAGCCCTCTTCAGCAAGGTTGCACACTTTGAAGTGGAAGACGAAGAAGAAGGCATGCAAGCCGACGTTGCGATGCAGTGGAACACTGGCTATTACGAAGGTATTCACGGCTACGCCAACGGGATTTCCACCACAGAAGGCGGCATGCACGTTGAGGGGTTCAAAACCGCCCTCACCTCGGTGCTCAATAAATATGCACGCGACAAAGGCATCTTGAAAGAAAAAGAAGAAAACCTTTTAGGTGAAGACATTCGTGAAGGAATGACCGCCATCGTTGCGGTGAAACTGCGCGAGCCACAATTCGAAGGTCAAACTAAAGCAAAACTCGGCAACGTTCCGATGCGTTCCTTTGTTCAAAAGGCAACAAACAAAGCCCTTGCTGAATGGCTCGACGAAAACCCAGCTGAATCGAACAAGGTTGTAAAAAAAGCAATTGCTGCAGCCCAGGCCCGCCTTGCTGCAAAAAATGCGCGCAACGCAGTACGCCGCAAGACAGCGCTTGCCGGTGCAGGTATGCCCGACAAATTGAAAGACTGCTCAAGTGGAAGCCCCGCCGAAAGCGAACTCTTCATTGTGGAAGGTGACAGCGCTGGTGGTACAGCAGTAGACGCACGCGACCCACGCGTACAAGCAATCTTGCCCATCCGCGGAAAAATCTTGAACGTTGAGCGTTCACGACTCGACAAGATGTTGAAGAACAACGAAATTCAAGCGCTCATCACTGCAATTGGTGGCGGCGTAGGCGACGAGTTCGATGCATCAAAAGCGCGATATCACAAAATTATTGCCCTCGCCGACGCCGACGTTGACGGCAGCCACATTCGTACGTTGCTCCTTACGTTCTTCTATCGCCAAATGAAACCAATGGTTGAAGCTGGCTTTGTGTACATCGCACAGCCACCACTGTTTTCTACGGAAATTGGTAAAGAGAAAATTTATTTGAAGGACGAAGTAGCTAAAGCTGCTTTCCTTGCCGACAAACCGAATCACAAAAAAGAATTTCAGCGCTTGAAAGGTCTTGGCGAAATGGACTGGCAAGAATTGCGCTCCACTACCATGGATCCAATGACACGCACACTTTTGCAAGTAACAGTTGAAGAAGCTGCCATTGCCGACGATGTGATGAGCGTGTTAATGGGTGACGATGTGGAAAGCCGCAAGAACTTCATTGTTACCAATGCCCGCGACGTACGAAATCTCGACTTCTAAAAATGTTTTCTAGTAAAAGGCTTCTCTCATGACCAACGTGCCTCTCGAACCACCAGACTCCATCCAGCCCGTTCCGTTGCAAGACGAAATGGAAAGGTCGTTTCTCGACTACGCCATGTCGGTCATTATGTCGCGCGCCTTGCCCGACGTGCGCGACGGCTTAAAGCCAGTGCACCGCCGCATTATTTGGGACATGGACCAACAGGGCTTTCGTCCCGACCGCCCATTCGTGAAATGTGCGCGCGTTACCGGCGACACCATGGCGCGCTATCACCCACATGGCGACAGTGCTATTTACGACGCATTGGTACGCATGGCCCAGCCCTTCTCGCTGCGCCACCCACTCATCGACTTCCACGGCAACTACGGCTCGCCCGACTTTGGTCCTGCCGCAAGTCGTTACACAGAAGCACGTTTGCATTCACTAGCAATGTTGCTTTTGGCCGACATCGACGAGAACACCGTCGACATGATTGCCAACTACGACGGAACTACTGAAGAACCAACTGTTCTTCCGGCACGCTTCCCGAACTTGTTGGTGAATGGCAGCCAAGGAATTGCTGTTGGAATGGCCACCAGCATTCCGCCACACAACATGGGCGAAGTAATTGATGCAACGCTTGCACTCATTGCAAACCCCGAGGCATCGGTTGACGACCTCATGAAGCACGTGAAAGGCCCCGACTTCCCAACAGGTGGAGTCATCCTTGGCCGCTCGGGAATTTTCGACGCGTGTCGTACGGGCCGTGGCAGCATCAAGGTGCGCGCCAAAGCAAGCATTGAAGAAGGCCGCCGTGGCCAAATGCAAATTCTTGTAACAGAACTTCCATACCAAACAAGTTGTTCAGCAGTAGCAGGACGCATTCAAGAACTTGTTGACTCTGGAAACCTCGACGGCATTGCCGACGTGAACGACAACTCATCTGGCGGCAAGACCGAACTCATCATTACGTTGAAGCGCGATGCCAACGCAAACGTTGTGTTGAACAATCTCTACAAACTCACACAACTTCAAACCAGCTTCCCCGTGAACATGGTTGCCTTGGTCGATGGTGTGCCGCGCACTATCAACTTGAAAATGGCCCTCGAGGGTTACATTGCTCACCAAATTGATGTCATCACACGGCGCTCGCAGTTCCGTCTCGACAAAGCACGCGACCGTCAACACATTTTGGAAGGCCGCCTAAAGGCACTCGATGTTATTGATGCCATTATCAAACTCATTCGCAATAGCGATGATGCAGGTAGTGCCAAAGAAGCATTAATGGTGAAGCCGTACGAGTTCTCTGAACGTCAGGCCATCGACATTCTCGATATGCAGTTGCGTCAACTCACTAAGTTGTCACGCATTGACATTGAGAAAGAAATGGAAGAACTCAATGCGCGCATTAAAGAACTTGAAGAAATTCTCAATAACCCAGTCGTGCTTCGCGCATTAATTTCTAAAGAACTCAGCGAAGTAAAAACAAAATTTGCTACACCTCGCGTGTGCCAAATTATTGCGGACACTGGTGAAATGGGCATTGAAGATCTCGTTGACGACAAAGAGTTGGTCATCGTTATGACCAACGCTCAATACGTGAAAGCAGTTCCCGCATCATCATTCCGCACACAAAGCCGTGGCGGCCGCGGTGTGGCTGGCGCAAAGATGAAAACTGACGACATCGTCAAGCACGTCATTTTTACAACGTCGCATGCATATCTCTTGTTCTTCTCCAACAGGGGTCGTGTGTATCGATTGCGGGCAGTCGATATTCCAGAACGTGAGCGCACGGCAAAGGGCATTCCTATTGTCAACTTGTTGCCACTGCAACCAGGCGAAAACATTCAAGCCATCATCGACACGCGCGAATTCCCAGGCGAGCGCAACTTGTTCTTTGCTACCAAGCAAGGCCAAGTAAAAAAGACAGCGTTCAACGAATACGATTCGGGTCGTCGCGACGGGCTCATTGCGCTCAACTTGCGCCCACACGATGAACTCGTGCGCGTTATTGAAACATCTGGCACCGACGACATCTTCATGGTTGCCCGCAGTGGTCAAACCATTCGTTTCAGCGAAGAAGATGTTCGCCCAATGGGCCGAGCAGCAGCTGGTGTACGCGGCATGAAACTCAAAGCCGGAGATGAAGTGGTGTCGTGCGATCTTGCACGTGACGACGCAGCCATTCTTATTGTCACCGACTCGGGTTATGGCAAGCGCACGCAAATTGACAAGTTCAATACGCAAGGCCGAGGTGGTCAAGGTGTTATTGGCATCAAGCTCACCAGCAAAAAAGGCCACGTTGCCGCAGCATTCATGGTGGGCATCGACGACGACATCGTTGCGGTGTCTTCAGGCGGCGTCACCATTCGCATGGCAGTGAAAGAAATTTCAAGCCAGGGTCGCGAAGCAACAGGTGTTCGCGTCATGAGCCTCGACGATGGCCAAAGCGTGGCGTCGGTTGCACTCATTTTGGCAACAGACGACGAAGAGTAAAACCCTTCGTGTTCAGTGTGCTTACCTGTGGTGTTCTTGTTGCCATGGTGCTCAACGTGTTGGGTACTCACGGCGCGCAAACCATTGAACGCACACGGGCCCATATTGCAGCCGATGCTGCGGCACTTGCCGCAGTGAGTTTGGGCGAAGAGGGTGCAGCGCATTTAGCTACGGCAAATGGCGCCGACCTCATTTCCTTTCGCCGCCTTGGGCCGCTCTTGCAATCGGTAGAGGTGTGGGTGCAATACGGGCGTGAACGAGCCGTGAGTTACGCACAATGAGGGCGCGATAGCGCCATAGACTGACTCCGTGGCTCGCCGTTCGCTCGAAAAATCGCTCACTCCCGCACCTCGCGTGCGCCGGGTCAATCGTGTGGTGCGCGACATCGACCCATGGAGCGTTTTCAAAGTCACCCTCGTTTTCCACTTCGTGCTCTATGTCATGGTCCTCATTTCAAGCATTTTGATCTGGAACGTTGCCAACTCAACGGGCACGGTCGACAACGTCGAGCGCTTTATGGAGTCCTTCGGATGGGAGACTTTTCGCTTCGACGGGGGCCAAATCTTCCATAATTTATGGATCTTGGGCTTATTTCTGGTCTTTTTGCTCACCGGCCTTGCCGTTGTGGTGGCAGCAGTATTTAACCTCATCGCCGACTTGGTGGGGGGAGTGCGGGTTTCTGTCTTAGAAGAAGAAGTCGTGCAACGTGTGGTTGAGGGAAACCCCCTCGACCGTTAGGCTTCACCACCTGCTTACGTGCGGGGCTATAGCTCAGTCGGTTAGAGCGCATCCCTGATAAGGATGAGGTCGCAAGTTCGATTCTTGCTAGCCCCACCATGAAACTTTTCCGCCGTGCACTTCTCGCCCTGGGCGTTGCAG
>Ga0209500_10000731_pt1 | contig 27146 bp, 6 predicted proteins | sample S_140212_EF_Meta_FD_187323 | JGI IMG/M metagenome (GOLD analysis project Ga0209500, IMG submission 187323) | Freshwater microbial communities from Lake Simoncouche, Canada to study carbon cycling - S_140212_EF_MetaG (SPAdes) (version 2) | ecosystem: Environmental > Aquatic > Freshwater > Lake ...
ATACCAATGCAAGAGTATATTCTAATGTTTCTCCTTTGCTTGCCTATAAAGCAAACATAACAGATTTAACAACTGCCAATGTTGCAGAGTTAACAAACTTATATTACACAAATGCTCGCGTTTATTCCAATGTTATAGGATTAATTGGCAACAAAGCAAATGTTTCTGATCTAACAACTGCTAATATTGCAGAAGTTGGCAATAACATATTCTATAGCAATGCAAGAGTTTATGCAAATGTTGCACCATTATTAACAGCAAAGGCAAATGTAACCGATTTAACAACTGCTAATGTTGCAGAAGTAAATAACTTATATTATACGAATGCAAGAGTTAATGCGATAGTTCAACCATCAATTGCAGAATTAAGAGCATTAGTAACAAGATTTAACTCAAACGTTTTATACGTTGCACAAAATGGCAATGATGCAAATGACGGCACTACAATGGCCAACGCATTTGCTAACATACACGTTGCTTTAGCTGCAGCAACACAATGGACAACTGTATTCTTAAAGAGCGGAGATTACAGATTACATAACCAGCCAGTAACAATTCCAAGACGTGTTGCATTAGTTGGTGATAATTTAAGAACAACTACTATTAGACCAACTCAACCAAGTGTTGATATGTTCTATGTTAACAATGCTTGTTATGTAACAGGTATTACATTCAGAGATCACGTATCACCTTCAGCAGTATTCTCATATAATCCTGACGGATCCGCAGGAACCATTATAACTAGTCCATATATACAAAATAGCTCATCGATTACAACTACCGGAACAGGTTTACGAGTAGATGGTAGATATGTGTCTGGTCTGCGTTCAATGGTTTGTGATGCTTATACGCAAACTAATGAAGGTGGAATTGGTATCCATATGTTAAACAGAGGATACTCGCAGTTGGTATCCGTGTTTACAATTTGTTGTAACATTGCTATTAAATGTGAGAATGGCGGGTTCTGTTCTATTACGAACTCAAACGCATCGTTTGGTACATATGCATTATGGGCAGATGGTGTCAGCGAACCGTTATATTATGGAAAAGTTCAAACAGCGGTAACTGAAGCAACTAATCAAATAACCTTAAGTAATTTAAGCATTCGACCAAATTATGGTGATTCTGTTATAATCGCAAGCTATAATCAAGATAAATGTTTTAGAGATGCGGGGCTAATTGTTGATTCTTTAGCATTTGATTTGGCATATGGAAGCAACACGCAAGCAACATTTTCTGGTCTACAATATTGGGCACAACCTTCATCCGCTATTCCCAATCAATCTATTGAAACAATTAATGCAATTAATGTTGCAGCTCAAATTGCAGTTCAATTTGCACAAGGCACTACTGTTAGCCAAGTGTATCAGGCAAATGTATCACCTTCAAATGGTACCGGCGGTACTGCGGTAGAATCTGCAAGATTACAAAATAATTTCAATGTTGTTACAAATATAATTCAAAATGGTACAGTAGGTGTAACTGATACTATTGTACCCAATCAGTATCCTGCCAATACAAACGTAAATGTCAGCAACGCTGCAAATTTAGTTATTGCCAATAAATCATTTATTGCTGCAGAAGTTATTGGTTATATTGATTCCACATATCCTGGATTCTGGGCAAATACCACATTCCTCGATAGCGCAAATGCAAGAACAAAATGTTCACGCGATGTAGGCTATATTTTAGAAAGTGTCACATTTGATTTAAGACACGGCGGCAATAGACAATCTGTTAATTCTGGTACTTATTATTATCAATATGATGCTACAGACACACAAATTAATAATCAAGTTGTTCAAACAGGTGCAGCTTATTATTTTATAGGAAATTTAGTTGATAAAATTGTAAGAGGTAATGTTATTGCTAATGTATATCAAAATGCAGTAACACAAAATACAACAGCTGCATCATTTGCAACTAGTGCAGAAGCAAATATAATTTTAACAGATGTACAATTAATTGCAAATATTGTTAGTAACGGTCCAAATGTTGCACCAGCAAAGGTGCCAATAACATTTACACCTAGTGTAAATACAAATGTAATTAATGCTACTAAATTAATATTGGCAAACAGAGATTTTATTAAAGCTGAGGTACTAGAATTTGTAAATCAAAATTGGGCAAATATTAGTAATGGCGCTGGCACATTCTACACAGTACAATCTGCAACAAATTTAGTATCAAATACAAGTACAATCACATTATTAGAAACTGTAACCGATACAATATTGGCAAATTCTAGAGCTTCTTTTCACCAGGCAAGTTATATTTCATCTAGCGGACATACATTTGAGTATGTTGGATCAGGTGATACTATTGCAACAGCATTGCCTTATTTAGGCGGGGTTCCTAAACAGGAAAATGAAGTTACAGAATTGCGTGGCGGCCAAGTTTATTTCACAAGTACAGACCAACAGGGTGACTTTAGAATTGGAAAAGGTTTGGTTATAAATAGAGTTGACGGCACAATTACAGGTAGAACATTCAACAAGGCATTGTTTGCAGTTATGACACCGTATATACTAGCAATCGAAGGATAATAAATGGCAACCGCACTAAACGTATTTAAAACAATAACAGCAAATCTTACAACTAATTCAAATGTAATATATACTGCCCCTGCTCTAAAAACATCTATTATTTTATCATTGCAAGTTACAAATGTGACTGGATCAACTGCAAATACAACATTTTTTCATAGTACAGTTGGTAATCATCTTGTTGAATTATGTAAAGATTTTGAGATTCCTTCAAAAGATGCTGCTAGTATTTTAACTGGCAAATTAGTATTAGAAACAGGACAAAAAATTGTGGCACAAGCTAGTGCAAATGTAGCTTTAAAATTAGTTATGAGTTTATTAGAAACAGCAAATGACTAAACTAATATCGGGTAGAGTAAAAAAGATACCTAGCGCTAATGTAGGTGCTAGTCGTTATGACTTTATAAAACTATCAGAAACAGAACCGGACTTGGGGTTACCCGCAGCAAACGGGTATGTTCTATCTGGTAATGTAGATGGTACAAGAAGATGGATATTGCCGCCAGATGCAGCAATAGCAACATCCGCACAAACTGCAAATGTAGCCAATACTGTCTTAAGTATTAGTAATTTTACCACTGCTAATTTAGCAGAAGGCGTTAATCTTTACTATACCAATGCAAGAGTTTATTCTAATGTTATTGGTTTAATTAATGTAAAGGCCAATGTATCGGATTTAACAACTGCTAATGTTGTAGAGTTAACAAATCTTTATTATACCAATGCCAGAGTTTATTCAAACGTAATTGGACTATTAAACGCCAAAGCAAATGTTAGTGATCTAACAACTGCTAATGTTGCAGAATCATTAAATAGTTTATATTATACTAATGCAAGAGTTGATTCTTATGTAACTCCAAAATTAACAACTGCGAATGTTGTAGAATCTGCAAGTAATTTATATTATACAAATGCTCGTGTTCAAAATTATTTAGAGCGTGTAGATGGTAATATATTACCAATATCATCTGGACCTTACGATATTGGTTCAGAAACTCACGCATGGCGCGATTTGTGGTTACAGGGCACCTCTGTTAAATTTGTTAACTCTGGTGCTATAAGCGCCCAAGCAAATACATTTACAATAACAGATGCCCGCGGTAATGTAGTATTCACGGCAAACGCTACAAATATACCAATCACCTCTCCTGACGGTAAATTATCCGCATCATTATTATCAGGTGTTGCAAATTATTCGACTTCTAATGTTGCTGAAGGTAGTAATCTTTACTATACCAATGCTAGAGTTGATTCATATATTACTACAAAATTAACAACTGCGAATGTTGTAGAATCTGCAAGTAATTTATATTATACCGAATCAAGAGCAAATTTAGCGATCGATAATCGAGTAACTAAAACATTCGTAGAAAATTTAGGAATATCTGTTAGCACTGCGAGTTTTGCTCAAACATCCAATGTTGCTAATACAGTATTATCACTAACCAATTTTACAACTGCTAATTTAGCAGAAGGTACAAATCTTTATTATACTAATGCTAGAGTTTACTCTAATGTAATTGGTTTAATTAATGTAAAAGCAAATGTATCTGACTTAACAACTGCAAACGTAATTGAATCTGCGGGTAATTTATATTTTACTGTAGCAAGAGCTAATACTGCAATTGATAACCGTGTAACGAAATCATTTATTGATAACTTGGGTATTTCTGTAAGTACAGCAACTTTTGCAGAAACTGCTAATGTAGCAAATACAGTATTATCAATTAGTAACTTTAGTACTTCTAATTTATCAGAAGGTACTAATTTATATTATAATAATACACGCGTTCAGGCATACGTATCTCCTTTATTAAACGCTAAGGCAAATGTATCCGACTTAACAACTGCTAATGTTGCAGAGTTAACAAATCTTTATTATACCAATGCTCGCGTTTATTCAAATATAACTGCATTATTGCCGGTATATACTGGTAACATTAATGCTGGCAATGTTATAGCAAATGCAATTATTGGATCAGGTGGCGGTGGATCTATTACTGGTGCTAATTTAATTAGTACAAATGTTATCTCTGCAACAACTTGGGTAGGATTATACGCAAGCAATGTTATAGGTTTAACAACTGCTAATGTAACTGAATTAACAAATCTTTATTATACCAATGCTAGAGTTTACTCTAATGTAATTGGTTTAATCGGCGGCAAAGCAAATGTGTCAGATTTGACAACTGCTAATGTTGCAGAATTAACAAATCTTTACTACACAAATGCTCGTGTTTATTCCAACATAAGCCCATTGTTAGGTGCTAAGGCAAATGTATCAGACTTAACGACTGCAAATGTTGCGGAAGTTGGCAACAATATATTCTATACAAATGCTAGAGTATATTCTAATGTCATAACATTATTACCTACATATACCGGCAATGTTAATGCTGGCAATATTATTGCTAATACTATTATTGGTCAAGGCGGCGGATCTATTACTGGTGCTAACTTAATTAGTACCAATGTTATTTCTGCAACAACTTGGGTAGGATTGTACGCTGCAAATATTGTTGGTCTTACTACAGCAAATGTTACGGAATTAACAAACCTTTACTATACCAATGCTAGAGTTTACTCAAACGTAATTGGTTTAATCGGCGGCAAAGCTAATGTTAGTGATCTAACAACTGCTAATGTAACTGAATTAACAAATCTTTATTATACTAATGCTCGCGTATATTCCAACATAAGCCCATTGTTAGTGGCTAAAGCAAATGTTAGTGATCTAACAACTGCTAATGTTGCAGAAGTTGGCAATAATATATTCTATACAAATGCTCGTGTTTACTCAAATGTTGCGGCAATGTTGCCAACATATACCGGTAACATTAATGCAGGCAATGTTATTGCTAATACTATTATTGGTACAAGTGGCGGTTTCATTACTGGTGCTAACCTTATTAGCACAAACATTATTGTTGCATCGACATGGACAGGATTATACGCAAGTAATGTTATAGGCCTTACTACAGCAAATGTTACAGAATTAACAAATCTTTATTATACAAATGCACGCGTTTATTCAAACGTAATTGGGTTAATTGGTGGCAAAGCCAATGTTAGTGATCTAACATCCGCAAATGTAACTGAATTAACAAATCTTTATTATACTAATGCCCGTGTTTATTCAAATGTAATTGGGTTAATCGGCAACAAAGCCAATGTTAGTGATCTAACAACTGCAAATGTTGCGGAAGTTGGCAACAATATATTCTATACAAATGCACGTGTTTACTCAAACGTAATTGCATTATTGCCGGTATATACTGGCAACGTAAATGCTGGCAATATAATTGCAAATACAATTATCGGTCAAGGTGGCGGTTTTATAACCGGTGCTAATTTAATTAGTACAAATGTTATTTCCGCAACGACTTGGATCGGTTTATACGCTGCTAATGTTGCAGGATTAACAACTGCTAATGTAACAGAATTAAACAATTTATATTATACCAATGCAAGAGTATATTCTAATGTGATTGGTTTAATTGGTGGCAAAGCCAATGTTAGTGATTTGACAACTGCTAACGTAACAGAATTAAACAATTTATATTACACAAATGCAAGAGTTTATTCAAATGTAATTGGTTTAATAGGCAACAAAGCTAATGTCGGCGATCTAACAACCGCAAATGTTGCAGAGTTAACAAATCTTTATTATACGAACGCAAGAGTTTATTCTAACATAAGTCCATTGTTAGGTGCCAAGGCCAATGTATCCGATTTAACAACTGCGAATGTTGCAGAATTTGGCAATAACATATTCTACACAAATGCTAGAGTATATGCTAATGTAATCGCAATATTACCAACGTACACCGGCAATTTATCCGCAGGAAATGTTTTAGCCAACGCGATAATTTCAACTGGTGGATCTAGCGGAACAATTTCTGCAACAAACGATTTTAGTATTTCTGCCGGAAGTAACATTAATTTAGTTGCTCCTAATACATTTGCTAATAATTTAACAGTTAATCGCATAACATCAAATATTTGGACTGGCTTATATGCCGCAAATATTATAGGTCTTACTACAGCAAACGTAACTGAATTAAACAATTTATATTATACCAATGCTAGAGTTTATTCTAACATAAGTCCATTATTATTCAACTATCAAACTTTAGCGAATGCCGCATTAAAAGCTAATGTTAGTGACTTAACAACCGCAAATGTTGCGGAGTTAACAAATCTTTATTATACCAATGCCAGAGTTTACTCAAACGTAATTGGTTTAATTGGCAACAAAGCCAATGTTAGTGACCTAACAACTGCTAATGTAACAGAATTAAACAATTTATACTATACCAATGCCAGAGTTTATTCAAACGTAATTGGGTTATTAAACGCCAAAGCAAATGTTGCAGATTTAAACACCAGCAATATAATTGAAGGAAATAATTTATATTTTACAAATGCAAGAGTACTTGCAGGATTAGTAACTTCTAATTTAGTTGTAAATGATGCTACTATACGTGGTAATTTATACGTAGAAGGCGATATTGTTACTTTAAATGCTGCAACTTTAAGCATAGAAGATAAAAATATTGTATTGGCAAATGGTGCGATAAATTCAACAGCTGCGGATGGCGCAGGCTTTAATATTGATGGCGCTCAAGCTAATTTAAAGTATCGTAATACTGGCGATAAATTTGAATTCAATAAATCACTAGATGTATTGGGCACAATAACTGCGAATGTTTGGGGCGGTTTATACGCTGCTAATGTAATTGGTTTAACAACTGCTAATGTTGTTGAATCTGCAAGCAATTTATATTATACTGTAGCAAGAGCTAACGCAGCAATTGATAATCGGGTAACAAAGGCATTTGTTGATGCATTAGGCGTATCAACGAATACTGCTGTATTTGCAGAAACATCAAATGTTGCTAATACGGTATTGTCAATTGGTAACTTTACAACCACAAATCTTGCTGAAGGTACAAATCTTTACTATACTAATGCAAGAGTTAATTCTCAAGTAGAATCCAATTTAGCATTAAAGGCAAATGTTAGTGATTTAACAACTGCCAATGTTGCAGAATTAACAAACTTATATTATACAAACAACCGAGTATATTCAAATGTTGTGGCAGTATTGCCAAACTATACTGGTAATGTTGCTGCAGGCAATGTAACAATTGGTTCTGGTACAGGCGGCTCGTTAATTGGTGCTAATTTAATTAGCGCAACATATATTTCTGCAACAAATTGGACAGGAATTTATACTGCAAATGTGATTGAATCTGCAAGTAATTTATATTATACAATAACAAGAGCTAATACCGCGATAGATGCTCGCGTAAACAAAGCGTTCGTTGATGCGCTAGGCATAACAACAAATACTGCAGTATTTGCACAAACTGCTAATGTAGCAAATACTGTATTATCAATTGGCAATTTTACAACTGCTAATTTAATAGAAAACACTAATTTATATTACACTAACGCCAGAGTTTATTCAAACGTAATTGGGTTAATTAATGTAAAAGCTAATGTATCCGATTTAACAACTGCTAATGTTGCAGAGTTAACTAACCTATACTACACTAACGCTAGAGTTTATTCAAATGTAATTACATTGTTGCCAACATATACAGGCAATGTTAACGCCGGCAATATTATTGCAAATACCATTATTGGTACAGGCGGCGGCGGCGGTGGCGGATTTATTACTGGTGCTAATTTAATCAGCACAAACATTATTTCAGCAACAACTTGGCTAGGATTATATGCTGCTAATGTTGTTGGTTTGACAACTGCTAATGTAACAGAATTAAACAATTTATATTATACTAATGCTAGAGTTTATTCTAATACTATTGCGTTGTTGCCAACATTGGCAGGCTCTGGTATTTCTATTGCAGCAAACGGACAAATTTCTTCAACGGCAGCTGGTTCTTACGGCAATGCAAATGTTCAAGCATTCCTAACAACGTATACTGGTAATGTTAATGCTGGCAATATTATTGCTAATACTATTATTGGCACAGGAGGCGGCGGAGGCGGCGGATTCATTACTGGTGCTAATTTAATTAGTACAAATATTATTGTTGCATCGACATGGACTGGACTGTATGCGGCCAATGTAATTGGTCTAACAACTGCTAATGTTGTAGAATCTGCAAGCAATTTATATTATACTGTAGCAAGAGCTAATACTGCAATAGATGCTCGTGTGAATAAGGCATTTGTTGATGCTTTAGGTATTTCCACAAATACTGCTGTATTTGCACAAACTGCTAATGTAGCAAATACAGTATTATCAATTAGTAACTTTAATACTTCTAATTTATCAGAAGGCACAAATCTATATTACACCAATGCAAGAGTTTACTCTAATGTGATTGGTTTAATTAATGTAAAAGCTAATGTTAGCGATTTGACAACTGCTAACGTATCTGAATTAACGAATCTATATTACACCAATGCAAGAGTTTACTCTAACGTAATCACAGTATTACCAACATATACGGGTAATGTTAATGCTGGCAATATTATTGCAAATACGTTTATTGGTGGCGGTGGTGGTGGCTTCATTACTGGCGCTAACCTTATTAGTACCAATGTTATTTCGGCAACAACTTGGGTAGGATTATACGCAAGCAATGTTGTTGGTCTTACTACATCAAATGTTACAGAATTAACAAACTTATATTACACGAATACAAGAGTATATTCTAATGTAATTGCATTATTACAGACTCTCGCTGGCAACAATATTATTATTGCTGCAAACGGCCAAATTTCTGCTAACCTTGCATCTGCCGGTGGCGGACTAGCATCCTCCGTATACGCAAATGGTGTTATAGGATTAAACACTGCTAATGTAAATGAATTTGGTAGTAATTTATATTATACGAACGCGAGAGTTTATTCAAATGTTTCTGCAATGCTACCAACATATACGGGCAATATTAGTGCAGGCAACATCATTGCAAATACGTTTATTGGTGGCGGTGGTGGCGGATTTATTACTGGTGCTAATCTTATTAGTACCAATGTTATTTCTGCAACAACTTGGACTGGATTATATACTGCTAATGTTGTAGAAACCGCAGGTAACTTATACTATACGGTAACAAGGGCTAACACGGCAATTGATGCTCGTGTGAATAAGGCATTTGTTGATGCGCTCGGCATATCTACAAATACAGCAGTATTTGCGCAGACTGCTAATGTAGCAAACACCGTATTGTCCATTGGCAATTTTACAACTGCTAATTTAGCAGAAGGCACAAATTTATATTACACGAATGCTCGCGTTTATTCAAACGTAATTGGTTTAATTAATGTAAAAGCGAATGTTAGCGATCTAACAACCGCAAATGTTGTAGAGTTAAACAACTTATATTATACGAATGTAAGAGTTTCCTCAAATGTAATTGCATTATTACCAACATATACCGGTAACGTAAATGCTGGCAATATTATTGCAAATACCATTATTGGTCAAGGTGGCGGATCCATTACTGGCGCTAATCTTATTAGTACCAATGTTATTTCTGCAACGACTTGGACTGGATTATACACTGCAAATGTTATTGAAACTGCAGGTAACTTATATTACACCGTTGCTCGTGCTAATACAGCAATTGATGCGCGTGTAAACAAAGCGTTCGTTGATGCATTGGGGATATCAACAAATACTGCTGTATTTGCACAGACTGCTAATGTATCAAATACAGTATTGTCAATTGGTAACTTTACAACTGCTAATTTGGCTGAAGGTACAAATTTATATTACACAAATGCAAGAGTTTACGCAAATGTAATTGGATTAATTGGTGGCAAAGCTAATGTTGGCGATCTAACAACGGCTAATGTTGCAGAGTTAACTAACCTATACTACACTAACGCTAGAGTTTATTCAAATGTAATTGCATTGTTACCAACATACACCGGCAATGTTAATGCCGGCAATATTATTGCAAATACCATTATTGGTACTGGTTCGGGTGGCTCAATTGTTGGTGCAAATTTAATTAGCACAAATATTATTTCGGCGACTACCTGGACAGGATTATATGCTGCTAATGTTATTGGTCTAACAACTGCTAATGTTGTAGAATTAAACAATTTATACTATACGAACGCAAGAGTTTATTCAAACGTAATTGGATTAATAACCGCTAAAGCTAATGTGGTAGACTTAACAACATCAAATGTTGTTGAGGGTAATAATTTATATTATACAAATTCAAGAGCAAGAACGGCAATTAGTGCAGGCGACACCTCAATAATTTATGATCCAGTAGCAGGTACAATTAAAGCAAATGCTACAATAACCGCGTCTATTGAATATCAAGTTAATAATTTAAGTACCACAAGTGTTAGTGAAGGTGCTAATTTATACTATACAAATGCACGCGTATATTCTAATGTTATAGCATTGTTGCCCTCATTGGCAGGAACCGGCATAGCAATAGAAGCAAACGGTCAAATTAGAGCAACAACAGCAGCAGGATCTATAACTGGATTAAACACCGCTAATGTGGCAGAGTTTACCAACTTATATTTTACAAATGCAAGAGTTCTTTCAGGATTAGTTGGGCAAAATGTAGATATAAATGATCTATTAGTTCGTGGTGATCTAATTGTTCAAGGTAACACAGTAACATTAAACACTGCCACTGTTATTGTTGAAGATAAGAATTTAGTATTGGCAAATGGTGCGGTTAACTCTGGCGCCGCTGACGGTGCAGGATTTAATATTGATGGCGCTCAAGCTAATTTAAAATATCGTTCAACCGGTGATAAATTTGAATTCAATAAACCATTGGATGTGGTTGGCACATTAACTGCCTCAACGATATCTGCTAATGTATGGGACAATTTATATACAAGTAATGTTTTAGAGAATGCTGGCAATCTATATTATACAATTGCTCGTGCTAATACAGCAATTGATAATCGTGTTACGAAAGCATTTGTTGAAGGCTTAGGTATTTCTGTAAGTACAGCAACATTCGCAGAAACAGCAAATGTAGCAAATACTGTATTGTCAATTGGTAATTTTACAACCGCTAATCTTGCTGAAGGCAATAATTTATATTATACTAATGCAAGAGTATATTCAAATGTACTCGCATTATTGCCAACATATACTGGTAATGTTAATGCCGGCAATATTATTGCTAATACTATTATTGGAACGGGCGGTGGCGGTTCAATTACGGGTGCTAACCTTATTAGTACCAATGTTATTTCGGCAACGACTTGGATCGGTTTATACGCTGCTAATGTTGCAGGATTAACAACTGCTAATGTATCAGAAGTAACAAATTTATATTACACGAACGCTAGAGTTTATTCAAACGTAATCGCATTGTTGCAGACTCTTGCTGGTAATAACATTATCATTGCTGCAAATGGCCAAATTTCTGCTAACCTTGCATCAGCCGGTGGTGGTGCTGCTAGTTCTGTTTTGGCGAATGGTGTCATCGGATTAAACACTGCTAATGTAAACGAGTTTGGCGGTAATTTATATTATACAAACGCAAGAGTTTATTCAAATGTTGCAGCAATGTTACCGTATTACACAGGTAACATTAATGCTGGTAATGTTATAGCAAATGCAATTATTGGTACTGGCGGTGGCGGTTCAATTACTGGTGCTAATTTAATCAGCACTAATGTTATTTCTGCAACAACTTGGACAGGGTTGTATGCAAGTAATGTTCTTGGATTGACAACTGCTAACGTAACTGAATTAACAAACCTTTATTACACAAACGCTAGAGTTTACTCAAATGTAATTGGTTTGTTGAATAATAAAGCAAATGTTAGTGACCTAACAACCGCAAATGTTGCGGAAGTCGGCAACAATATATTCTATACAAATGCACGCGTGTATTCGAATGTTGTAACATTGTTAGCAACATACGCTGGAAATGTTAATGCTGGTAACATTATTGCCAACACAATTATTGGGCAAGGTGGTGGTTTTATTACTGGTGCTAACCTTATTAGTACCAATGTTATTTCGGCAACAACCTGGGTAGGATTATATGCGGCCAATGTAATTGGATTAACTGCAGCAAATATTACCGGCTTAACAACTGCTAATATATCAGAAGTAACTAATTTATATTACACAAATACAAGAGTATATTCTAATGTTATTGCACTACTGCAAACATTAGCAGGTAATAACATTATTATTGCAGCAAACGGCCAAATATCAGCTAACCTATTAGCTGCCGGTGGCGGTGCTGCTAGTTCTGTTTTAGCAAATGGTGTCATCGGATTAAACACTGCTAACGTAAACGAGTTTGGATCTAATCTTTATTATACCAATGCTAGAGTTTATTCAAACGTAATTGCACTATTACCAACATATACCGGCAACATTAGTGCAGGCAATGTTATTGCCAACACCATTATTGGTACAAGCGGCGGATTTATTACTGGTGCTAACCTTATTAGTACAAATATTATTTCTGCAACAACTTGGACAGGGTTGTATGCAAGTAATGTTCTTGGATTGACAACTGCTAATGTATCAGAAGTAACGAATTTATATTACACAAATACAAGAGTATATTCTAACGTAATCGCATTGTTGCAGACACTAGCCGGCAATAACATCATTATTGCTGCAAATGGCCAAATATCGGCAAATCTTGCATCAGCAGGTGGCGGCGCAGCTAGTTCTGTTTTAGCAAATGGTGTTATCGGATTAAACACTGCTAATGTAAATGAGTTTGGATCGAATCTTTATTATACCAATGCTAGAGTTTATTCAAATGTTGCGGCAATGTTACCTTATTATACAGGTAACGTAAATGCTGGTAACATTATTGCCAACACCATTATTGGTACAAGCGGCGGATTTATTACTGGTGCTAATTTAATCAGCACAAACATTATTGTTGCATCGACATGGACTGGACTGTATGCTGCAAATGTGATTGGACTTACAACCGCAAATGTTACAGAAGTAACAAACCTTTACTACACCAATGCTAGAGTTTACTCGAATGTGATTGGTTTAATTGGCAACAAAGCTAATGTTAGCGATTTAACAACTGCTAACGTAACTGAATTAACAAACCTTTATTACACAAACGCTAGAGTATATTCTAATGTAATTGGTTTAATTGGCGGTAAAGCTAATGTTAGCGATTTGACAACTGCTAACGTATCTGAATTAACGAATCTATATTACACAAATACACGCGTGTATTCTAATGTTGCAACATTGTTGGCAACATATACCGGTAACGTAAATGCAGGTAACATCATTGCTAATACTATTATTGGCACAGGTGGCGGTGCAGGCGGTGGGTTTATTACCGGCGCGAATTTAATCAGCACAAACATTATCGTTGCATCGACATGGACTGGTCTTTATGCTGCGAATGTTATTGGTCTAACAACTGCTAATGTATCAGAAGTAACTAATTTATACTACACTAATGCTAGAGTATATTCTAATACTATTGCATTATTGCAGACTCTTGCTGGTAATAACATTATTATTGCAGCAAACGGCCAAATTTCCGCAAATCTTTCATCGGTCGGTGGAGGTGCTGCTAGTTCTGTTTTAGCAAATGGTGTTATTGGTCTTAATACAGCAAATGTAAATGAATTTGGTTCTAATTTATATTATACAAACGCAAGAGTTTACGCAAATGTAATCGCATTATTACCAACATATACTGGTAACGTAAATGCTGGCAATATTATTGCTAATACTATTATTGGTACTGGCGGTGGTGGCGGATTTATTAGCGGTGCTAATTTAATCAGCACAAACATTATTGTTGCATCGACCTGGACTGGACTTTATGCTGCTAATGTAATTGGTCTAACAACTGCTAATGTTGCAGAATCTTCGAGCAATTTATATTATACAAACGCCAGAGTTATTGCAGGATTAGTTGGACAAGATGTAAGTGTCAACAACATAACAATTAGAGGTGATTTAATTGTTGAAGGCAATACTGTAACATTGAATACTGCAACAGTTATTGTTGAAGATAAAAATATTATGTTGGCAAACGGAGCAATTAATGCTGCAGCAGCCGACGGTGCAGGATTCCATATTGATGGCGCTCAAGCTAATTTGAAGTATCGTAATACTGGCGATAAATTTGAATTCAATAAATCTTTAGATGTTTTAGGAACACTAACTGCAAATTCATGGGCCGGATTATATGCTGCCAATATTATTGGTCTAACAACTGCTAATGTATCAGAAGTAACAAACTTATATTATACTAACGCTAGAGTTTACTCTAATGTTGCAACATTATTACCAACATATACCGGTAATATTAATGCTGGTAACCTTATTGCTAACACCATTGTTGGTCAAGGCGGCGGATCAATTACTGGTGCTAATTTAATATCCACAAATATTATTGTTGCATCGACATGGACCGGACTGTATGCCGCGAATGTTATTGGCTTAACAACTGCTAATGTTGCTGAAGTTGGCAATAACATATTCTACACAAATGCTAGAGTCTACTCTAATGTATTGGCGTTGTTGCCCACATTAGCGGGTGCAGGCATTTCAATTGCAGCAAATGGTCAAATTTCTTCAACATCAAGCGCATTATCTATAGCAGGGTTGAATACTGCTAATGTTGCAGAATCCGCAAGTAATTTATATTATACAAATACGCGCGTATATTCAAATGTTGTAGCAATGCTACCAAATGTTGGTGTAAGAATTGCTTCTTCATTCCAGCAGTTTGTTGCAAATGGTGCAGCAACAGTATTTACTTTAAGCACAAGTGTTACAGATGAGTCTAGTATATTTGTTATAATTGATGGTTTAACACAAATTCCAACATTGGATTATACTGCAGCAAATACTACATTAACATTATTAAGTACTCCTGTAAATCAATCTAATGTTGTAGTAAGATATTTCTCAGCGGTGCTTGTACCATGATAATTTATAAAAGCCGACCAAAACGTAGATTAATAAATAATAGAAAAACAGGGCAGTTTTAAATGGCAACAAAGTTAAATGTCGCGTATATAAAAACAAACGGCGCTAACACGTATGATTTACTACGTGTTGGTGCAACCGGCAACTTGGAATATGCCAGTGTTAATAATTTAAATTTAACAACTGCTAATGTCAATGAATTAGGCAGCAATTTATACTATTCTAATGCCAGAGTTTATTCAAATGTAGCTGCTCTATTACCAACATACACCGGCAATATTAATGCGGGCAATGTTATAGCAAATGCAATTATTGGCACAGGCGGTGGTGGTTCAATTACTGGTGCTAATTTAATATCTACGAATGTTATTTCTGCAACAACGTGGACTGGATTATATGCTGCTAATGTAATTGGTCTAACAACTGCCAATGTTGCTGAAGTTGGCAACAATATATTCTATACCAACGCCAGAGTTTACTCTAATGTGATTGCGTTGTTGCAAACTCTTGCAGGCAATAACATCATTATTGCAGCAAATGGTCAAATTTCCGCAAACCTTACATCCGCAGGTGGAGGTCAAGCATCATCGGTATACGCAAATGGTGTTATTGGATTAAACACCGCTAATGTGAATGAGTTTGGTTCAAACTTATATTACACCAATGCCAGAGTTCATTCTAATGTGCTTGCATTATTACCAACCTACACCGGTAACATTAATGCTGGCAATGTTATAGCAAATGCTATTATCGGCACAGGAGGCGGCGGATCAATCACGGGTGCTAACATTATTAGTACAAATATTATTTCGGCAACAATCTGGACAGGATTATACGCAAGTAATATTATAGGTTTAACAACTGCTAATGTTACAGAAGTTGGTAGTAGTATTTACTATACCAATGCAAGAGTATATTCTAACGTAATTACATTATTGCCAACATTGGCCGGTTCAGGTATCTCTATTGCGGCAAATGGTCAAATTTCATCTACTGCTGCAGGTTCATATGGTAACGCAAATGTTGCGGCATATTTAATAACAAACACCGGCAACATAAACGCCGGCAATATTATTGCAAACACATTTGTATCTACCGGAGCAGGTTCGGGTACAATCTCATCAAGTGCTGATTTTGGTATTACTGCAACAGGTAATATTAATTTATCCGCGGCCGGTGTTCGTTCAAGCAATATATTTGTTGATAAGATTACGGCCAATATTTGGTCAGGTTTAATTGCGGGCAATAACATTATTATTGCGGCAAATGGTCAAATTTCGGCTAATTTATTAGGAATAGCTGCAAGCAGTAGTTATAGTGATGCAAATGTTGCTAGTTATTTAGCTACAAATACCGGCAATATTCGTGCAGGCAACATCATTGCAAACACATTTGTATCTACCGGAGCGGGTTCAGGCACAATCTCATCAAGTGCTGATTTTGGTATTACTGCAACAGGTAATATTAATTTATCTGCAGCAAATGTATTTACAAGTAATATTACTGTTAATAGAATTACTGCAAATGCTTGGGGTGGGTTATACGCAAGTAATATTATAGGATTAACAACCGCAAATATTGCGGAAGTTGGCAATAATATATTCTACACAAATGCAAGAGTATATTCTAACGTAATCACATTATTGCCAACATTAGCTGGTTCCGGTATTTCTATTGCTGCAAACGGACAAATTACATCCACTGCAGCTGGTTCTTACGGCAATGCGAATGTTGCAGCGTATTTAATAACGAATACCGGCAATATTAATGCTGGTAACCTTATTGCAAATACCATTATTGGTACAGGGTCAGGCGGCTCAATTGTTGGTGCGAATTTAATCAGCACAAATATTATTTCTGCAACAACGTGGACAGGATTATATGCCGCTAATGTGCTTGGTCTAACAACCGCTAATGTAACAGAATTAACAAATTTATATTATACCAATGCAAGGGTTTACTCAAACGTAATTGGTTTATTAAACGCCAAAGCAAATGTTAGTGACCTAACAACCGCAAATGTTGCGGAAGTCGGCAACAATATATTCTATACAAATGCAAGAGTATATTCTAATACTATTGCATTATTGCCAACATTGGCCGGTTCGGGCATCTCTATTGCGGCAAACGGACAAATTTCCTCAACGGCAGCTGGTTCTTACGGCAATGCAAATGTTGCAGCGTATTTAATAACGAATACAGGCAATATTAGTGCAGGTAATGTCATAGCAAACACCATTATTGGTCGAAGCGGTGGTTCCATTACTGGTGCTAATTTAATCAGCACCAATGTTATATCTGCAACAATTTGGACAGGCCTGTACGCAGCTAATGTTCTTGGATTAACAACCGCTAATGTAACAGAGTTCACAAATTTATATTATACCAATGCAAGAGTTTATTCAAACGTAATTACATTATTGCCAACATTGGCAGGTTCAGGTATTGCTATCGCAGCAAACGGACAAATTTCTTCAACGGCAGCTGGTTCTTACGGTAACGCAAATGTTGCAGCATATTTAATAACAAATACAGGTAATATTAACGCCGGTAACCTTATTGCTAATACTATTATTGGTACAGGTTCAGGTGGCTCAATTGTTGGCGCAAATTTAATATCCACAAATATTATTTCTGCAACAACTTGGACCGGATTATATGCTGCTAATGTTATTGGCTTAACAACTGCTAATGTCGCAGAAGTTGGCAGCAGTATTTACTACACAAACGCTCGTGTATATTCCAATGTAATTACATTATTGCCAACATTAGCTGGCTCTGGTATTTCAATTGCAGCAAACGGACAAATTTCATCTACTGCGGCGGGCTCTTACGGTAACGCAAATGTTGCAGCGTATTTGATAACAAATACCGGTAATATTAGTGCAGGCAATGTTATTGCTAACACCATTATTGGTAGAAGCGGTGGTTCTATTACTGGTGCCAATCTTATTAGTACAAATATTATTGTTGCATCAACCTGGAATGGTCTGTATGCAAGCAATGTTATTGGTCTAACAACCGCAAATGTTGCGGAAGTTGGCAACAATATATTTTATACGAATGACCGTGTTTATTCAAATGTAGTTAGTACATTGTCAACTTATACTGGCAATATTACTGCAGGTAATTTAATTGTAACGGGTGGAATAATTGATACTACTGGTTCTCTATCAATAGTAACAGGTCTTAATTCAAACATAGAACTAACAGCCACCGGTAATGGTAGAATTTTATTAGATGGTATGGCCTGGCCGGCGACAGATAGTGCAAACGGATATGTATTACAGACAAATGGCGCAAATGTTCTATCTTGGGTAGCATTATCATCTCCTTACGGCAATGCGAATGTAGGCGCATTCCTAACAACCTACACGGGCAATTTGTCAGCCGGCAATTTAGCGATTAGTGGTGGAGTTGGTGGCTCATTAACTGGTGCGAATTTAATTGCGGCCAATAATTTATCAGCTACAAATTGGTTAGGGTTATATGCTGCTAATGTGATTGGATTAACAACTGCTAATGTATCAGAGTTAACAAATTTATATTATACCAATGCTAGAGTATATTCTAATACTATTGCATTGTTGCAGACGTTAGCTGGCAACAACATTATTATTGCGGCAAACGGCCAAATTTCTGCTAACCTATTAGCTGCAGGCGGCGGCTCAGCTAGTTCTGTTTTAGCAACAGGTGTTATTGGATTAAATACTGCTAATGTGAACGAGTTTGGTTCAAACCTTTATTATACAAACGCAAGAGTATATTCTAATGTACTTGCATTATTACCAACATATACTGGTAATTTAGCTGCAGGCAATCTCGCAATTAGTGGCGGCGTAGGTGGTTCATTAACCGGTGCTAATTTAATTTCGGCTAATAATTTATCTGCTACAAATTGGTTAGGATTATATGCTGCAAATATTATTGGGTTAACAACCGCAAACGTAACTGAATTCACAAACTTATATTACACAAATACAAGAGTATATTCTAACGTAATCGCATTGTTGCAGACATTAGCCGGCAATAACATTATCATTGCAGCAAACGGCCAAATTTCTGCTAACCTATTGGCTGCAGGTGGCGGTGCTGCTAGTTCTGTTTTAGCAAATGGCGTGATTGGTCTTAATACTGCTAACGTAAACGAGTTTGGTTCTAACTTATATTACACCAATGCAAGAGTTTATTCTAATGTAATCGCAATATTACCAACGTACACCGGCAATATCAATGCTGGAAATGTTTTAGCCAACGCGATAATTTCAACTGGTGGATCTAGCGGAACAATTTCTGCAACAAATGATTTTAGTATTTCCGCCGGAAGTAACATTAATTTAGTTGCTCCTGCAACAAAAGCAAATAATTTAACTGTAAACAATCTAACATCTAATTCTTGGACCGGATTATACGCATCCAATGTTGTGGGTTTAACAACCGCAAATGTTGCGGAAGTTGGCAACAATATATTCTATACAAATGCTCGTGTATATTCTAATGTGCTTGCATTATTACCAACATATACTGGCAATCTTACTGCGGGTAATTTGATTGTAACAGGCGGGATAATTGATACTACTGGGTCTCTCTCAATAGTAACAGGCCCAGATTCTAATATAGAATTGACTGCAACAGGAAATGGCAGAATTATATTAGATGGCCTAACATGGCCACATGCTGATGGTGCAAACGGATATGTATTACAGACAAATGGTACAGGCAATTTATTCTGGTCAGCACCAGCAGCTGGTTCTTACGGCAATGCTAATGTTGCGGCATATTTAATAACAAACACCGGCAACATTAATGCTGGTAATATTACAGCAAACAGCATTATATCATCTGGTGCTAGTACAGGCGCAATTTCCGCAACTGCTGATATTATTTTAACTGCAGGCGGCAATATTAATTTAGTTGCAGCAAATGTATTTACAAGTAATATTACTGTTAATAGAATTACTGCAAATGCTTGGATAGGCATAACTGCTTCAAATGTTGTTGGGTTAACAACTGCTAATGTATCTGAATTAACAAACTTATATTACACAAACGCCAGAACATATTCCAATACAATTGCATTACTACCAACATTAGCTGGTTCAGGCATTGCTATTGCTGCAAATGGTCAAATTTCGTCAACTGCGGCCGGTTCTTACGGTAACGCAAATGTTGCAGCATTCCTAACAACTTATACCGGCAATGTTAATGCCGGAAATATTACTGCAAATAGTATTGTTTCTAGCGGTACCGGCCCTGCCACATTATCTTCTACTGCAGATATAAATTTATCTTCAGCTGGCAATATTAATATATCGGCTGCTAATATTCGTCTTGGCAATATAATTGTAGACAATATTAGAGCTAATTCTTGGTCTGGTTTAATTGCTGGCAATAACATCATTATTGCAGCAAACGGGCAAATTTCAGCTAATTTATTAGCTGCTAGTGTAAATGTTAATAGCGTAAACGGTAATCTTGCTATTTCGGGTAACGTAATTGCAAATGGTGCTGTTATTGCAAACAGCATTATATCCACTGGATCAGGTTCTGCGTCATTGTCATCTAGTGCAGATATTAATTTATCAGCAACTGGTAACATTAATTTAATTGCAGCCAACGTATACACAAGTAATATTACGGTTAATCGTGTAACATCTAATATTTGGACAGGATTATATGCCGCAAATATTATTGGGTTAACAACCGCAAATGTTGCGGAAGTTGGCAACAATATATTTTATACAAATGCTAGAGTGTACTCTAATACTATAGCGCTATTGCCAACATTAGCTGGTTCCGGTATTTCTATTGCTGCAAACGGACAAATTTCATCTACTGCTGCAGGTTCCTATGGCAATGCTAATGTTGCAGCATATTTAATAACGAATACCGGCAATATTAATGCAGGTAATATTACAGCAAACAGCATTATATCATCTGGTGCATCTACAGGTGCAATTTCGGCAACGGCAGATATTAACTTAACTGCTGGCGGAAATATTAGTTTAATTGCAAGCAACGTATATACAAGTAATATTACTGTTAATCGTATAACATCTAATATTTGGTCTGGGCTATATGCTTCAAATGTTGTTGGATTAACAACGGCTAATGTAACCGAATTAACAAATCTATATTACACGAATACAAGAGTTTCCTCTAATGTGTTGGCGTTGTTGCCAACATTAGCTGGTTCCGGTATTTCTATTGCGGCAAACGGACAAATTTCATCTACTGCTGCAGGTAGTTATGGTAACGCAAATGTTGCAGCGTATTTAATAACGAATACCGGTAATATTAACGCCGGCAATATTATTGCAAATACGTTTATTGGTGGCGGCGGTGGCGGATTCATTACTGGTGCTAACCTTATTAGTACAAATATTATTGTTGCATCGACATGGACAGGGTTATATGCTGCAAATGTTATTGGTCTAACAACTGCTAATGTATCAGAAGTAACTAATTTATATTACACAAATGCGCGTGTTTATTCAAATGTAATTGCATTATTGCAGACTCTTGCTGGCAACAATATTATTATTGCTGCAAATGGTCAAATTTCTGCTAATTTATTAGCCGCCGGTGGCGGTGCAGCTAGTTCTGTTTTAGCAAATGGCGTGATTGGCCTTAATACTGCTAATGTAAACGAGTTTGGCAGTAATTTATATTACACGAACGCGCGCGTGCATTCAAATGTAATCGCATTGTTACCAACATATACCGGCAATGTTAATGCCGGTAACATTATTGCAAATACGTTTATTGGCGGCGGTGGTGGTGGTTTTATTACTGGCGCAAATTTAATCAGCACAAACATTATTTCATCGTCGATATGGACTGGACTTTATGCTGCAAATGTAGTTGGATTAACAACATCAAATGTAACAGAGTTAACAAACCTTTACTACACCAATGCCAGAGTTTACTCAAACGTAATTGCATTATTGCAGACTTTAGCCGGTAATAATATTATTATTGCTGCAAATGGACAGATTTCTGCTAATTTATTAGCTGCAAGCGGTGGTGCTGCAAGTTCTGTTTTGGCAAATGGTGTTATCGGATTAAACACCGCAAATGTTAATGAATTTGGTAGTAATTTATATTACACAAATACAAGAGTAGCATCATTTATACAGAATTCGAATGATGGTTCTCTTTCAGTAAGTGCAAATGGCATAATTGGTGTTAATTTTTACGCTAATTCACAGATAATTACAGGATCTTCTTCATATATAAATTATAGTTTAAATTATGCAAATACAACAAATTCAAGTATTTTTGTAGCAATAGAAGGTATCGTACAGATTCCTGGTGTGGATTATTATGTAAATGGTCAAACATTAACATTAACTTCCGCTCCGGACACAGGTGCAAATATTGAGGTGCGCTATATGGGATTGAAACAATCTCAAGGTCCTCAAACACCGTCAACATCAATGGACACAATAAGCGCATTCTTATTAATGGGAGCGTAACAAAACATGGCAATCGCATATAAAATTTTAGGACAATCAAATCCAGTTGCAAATACAGCAACGACTCTGTATACTGTTCCCGCAAATACCAGTGTGGTTGCATCTACACTGAATGTATGTAATCAATCATCATCTTCAGCAACATTTAGACTTGCAGTAAGACCTGCGGGTGAAGCACTTGCAGCAAAACATTACATTGCTTATGATACAGTAATTCCTGCTTTGGATATTATTAGTTTAACAATTGGTATGGCCTTGGCAACAACAGATGTTGTAACAGTTTATGCCAGCGCAAACACAATGAGTTTTAATTTATTTGGGTCGGAGATTACATAATGCCGGTTACGTTTTCGGGTGTGAATTTTGGCGGCGGCATTGGATATGTTACTCTTTTGGGTATCGCACCTGATGCTCCGACATTGCAATATGTAAGAGCGCTGAGTAATACTGCTGTTGAAATTGTTTATAGTGCTCCTACTTATACCGGCGATTCTAATATTATTTCTTATACTGCCACAAGTAACCCAGGTGGATTAACTGCTACAGTTAATAGCGGAAATATTACTATTACTGGACTAACTGGAAATACAGATTATTCATTTGCAGTTGCCGCTACAAATTCTTCAGGAACAAGTATAGGAAGCAATTCATCTTTTACTATATCATATTCCTCAATCACATATCCAGCAGTCGAATATTTAGTTGTTGCGGGCGGCGGTGGCGGCCCTGCAGGTGTTCCCGGTATGGGCACCATGGGTGGCGGAGGAGCTGGCGGATTTATTGGTGGAAATACTTTAGCAACATATCAAGTAGTTGCGGCCGCAAATACTTTATTAGTTCAGGTAGGATCAGGCGGCGCAGGTCTTGGAATAGCACCGGGCAATCCTAATAGTTATGGGTCGCCGACTGCGTTTAGAATAGGAAATTCCGGTAACAAATCTGTATTGGGTAATACATTATCCAATGTACTAATTACTGCTACAGGCGGAGGCGGCGGCACCGGTGGGTATGATGCAGGAGGTGGCGGCAGTGGCGGTAGTGGCGGTGGATCATATTATGATCCGGGGGAAAATGGTATAATTGGTCAAGGATATCCAGGCGCTCGAGGCAATTACCAAGGTGGTGGAGGAGGCGCCAGTCAATCTGGTCAAGGGGCCTATGGCGGTAACGGTATTAGTAGTAGCATAACAGGCACTGCAAATTATTATGCAGGTGGCGGTGCAGGAGGTGCATATTATGCAGGCGGCCCAACGCCTCCAGCAACCTCAACTTATTTTGGTGGCCTTGGTGGTGGCGGTAATAGTAATGTAAATGTAGGACTTTCTGGTAGTATAAACACCGGTGGCGGAGGAGCTGCTGGTTGGGGCGGCGGCCAATATGCTCCTTATACTGCAGGTGGCGGTGGCGGTTCGGGAATCGTAGTTGTAAGATATCCAACGGCATACACCGCAGCTAACACATCAAATGGTTCACCCAATGTATCTGTAACAGGTGGATATAGAATATACAAATATAATTCTTCGGGTTCAATATCAATCCCGTCATCTGAAAATATAACTAATGTATTGTATACTACAATAAGAACTCCTACAGTACCAGATGCACCTACAATTACAAGTTCATCTAACTCAGCATTTACTATTAATGTATCTTTTACTGCGCCTGGATATAACGGAAATTCTAACATAATTAGTTACACTTTAGTTAGTACTCCTGAAAATAGAAGAGCCACAATAAATACCGCAACTAGCGGCAATATTTCACTAACCGGATTAACCGGCAATTCATATTATTCGTTTGCTCTTTATGCTACAAATGCAATTGGTAATAGTTCTCCTAGTGCATCTACATCAAACATACTTATTACTGCAGAATCAGCGCCAGCAAACGTTGAATATCTAGTTGTTGCAGGCGGCGGTGGTAGTGGAAATGCCGGGGGACCTAGTCTTGATGGTAGAGGCGGTGGCGGCGGTGCCGGCGGTTTTGTGGGTGGAAATAGTTTATCAACCATTTCAATTACGGCTGCCGCTACATATAGTATTACTGTTGGAGCAGGCGGAACAATTACAGGAGGGGCCTCCGGTGGCGCTGGTGCAAACAGTTCAATATACTTATCAGCAACTCCTATTATTAATGCGTTGGGTGGCGGAGGTGGCGGTACTTATTCTGCAAGTGGTGGAGCAGGTGGTAGTGGCGGCGGAGGTGGTGCAATAGGATCTGCTGGAAATTATCCTGGTGGTTCTGGTACTTCTGGTCAAGGTTTTGCTGGAGGTATTGGTGGCACTGATCAAGTAACATATAGAAGAGGTGGCGGAGGTGGCGGTGCAAGCGCAGTTGGTACAAATGCTGGACCAGCGTCCGCAACCAATGGCGGAGACGGATATCAATCCAATATCACCGGTACATTAACATACTACGCAGGTGGCGGCGGCGGTGGTGGATCAACCGGTACAGGCGGCCAAGGTGGAGGTGGTAATGCCGGCGGCCCTGGTGGTACTATAGGCGGAACAGGCACAACTAATACTGGCGGTGGCGGTGGTGGTAGTTCCGCATATACAAATTTAGGTGCGGCCGGAGGATCAGGTGTTGTTATTCTTCGCTATCCAAATTCATTTACAGCAGCATCAAATACAACCGGTAATCCAAATGTAACCGTATCCGGCGGATATAGAGTATACAGATTCTGGCAATCCGGTTCAATAACATTCTAAAATAATATGCCAGTAACTATACAAAATTTAAATATAAGCGGATTGAACTACGTTGGTGTAGTCGCTTCCGAGTTGCCTAAAACACCAAACGTTACGTATCTAGTTGTAGCTGGCGGTGGCGGCGGCGGAGTTGGTGGCGGTGGTGGTGCTGGCGGATATCGTACCGGAGTCACTTCTGTATCTGCAGGAACATATAATATTACAGTTGGCGCCGGCGGAGTATCAAAAGCAGCAGGTACAAATTTTAATGAAAACGGAAATGGCGTAGATTCTATTTTTGGTGCAAATACAATAGTTTCAACCGGAGGCGGTGCTGGCGCCACAACTTATACTGGTAACGGTGGCGGCCCGTCGCCGTTAAATGGTGGTAGCTTTAGGGGCGCAAACGGCGGTTCTGGAGGCGGCTCGGGCGGTAACGCAATATTTGATACCAGCGTAGTTCCAGCAGGATCAGGCACACCCGGACAGGGAAATCCTGGCGGATATGGTTATGGGTATGGTAATAGTCCTGCGGGCGGAGGCGGCGGCGCAGTATCCGCAGGGGAACCTGCTGTTAATGGAAGATCGGGTGTTGGCGGCAGCGGAGCAACATCATCTATCTCAGGAACATCTGTTGCGTATGCCGGCGGCGGCGGCGGTGGAGCATATGGGGTCCCGGGTGGTGCAGGCGGTACGGGGGGTGGTGGTCAAGGCACTCAAGGGGCCGTTACCGCCGGCGATGGTACAACAAATACCGGAGGCGGCGGTGGTGGCAATGGTGGTACCGCAAGTTCTGGTGCTGGAGGTTCTGGCATTGTAATTGTTAGTTATGCAAATACATATGCAACTGCAACAGCAACCACAGGTAATCCCAATGTGATATTGTCCGGTGGAAACATAATTTACAGATTCTGGCAATCAGGGTCAATAACATTCTAAAATAATATGCCAGTAACTATACAAAATTTTAATATAACAGGCAGTTTTGTTTATCAACAATTGCCTGGCGCGGCAGTAATACCGGTTGAATATCTTCTAGTTGCCGGAGGCGGTGGTGGCGGATTTAACAGTGCAGGGGGCGGCGGTGCCGGCGGATATCTTACTGGGACTTCTCCGGTAACAACAGGGGCAAACATCACGATTACCATTGGCAGCGGTGGCGCTGGCGGGCCTGGCACTTTAAGTGACTCTGGAATAGGAAGTCGGGGCGCAAACTCTTCGTTATTGGGAACTGAAATCTCCACGATCACATATGGTGGCGGTGGCGGCATGGGCAATCCGGCCGACGGTGGATCCGGTGGGGGGACTGGGCATCTGGGCACTGTCGGCCGTGGAGTATACCCTGGTTCCGGTTACATAAATGGCCCAAGGCAAGGTTATGACGGTGGAGTGGGCTTCTCAGATACCTTAACTTACGGAGTTGGTGGAGGTGGAGGAGGGGCCGGTGCTGTTGGTGTGGCCGCAAATTCAGCAGGCGGCGGTGCCGGTGGTATTGGATTACAATCAAATATTTCAG
>Ga0209500_10000732_pt1 | contig 27142 bp, 27 predicted proteins | sample S_140212_EF_Meta_FD_187323 | JGI IMG/M metagenome (GOLD analysis project Ga0209500, IMG submission 187323) | Freshwater microbial communities from Lake Simoncouche, Canada to study carbon cycling - S_140212_EF_MetaG (SPAdes) (version 2) | ecosystem: Environmental > Aquatic > Freshwater > Lake ...
GGTAGGGCGCACAAACGCAAACTCATCTGCGTATAGTAACGAAATACTCATACCTCGACCAGTGTTTTCTGTTGTAGTAGCACTCACTATGCGACTACCATTGTCAAAGTCTATACTACCCTTGTTGTAACTCACAGCACCTGCACGTATGTAGTCCGGCACGCTTTCATAAGCATAGCGTATACGTTGCATGATTTCTTGTGAGCCTGTGTATTTGTGTGCGGCAATCAGGATAGTGCTGTCGGGAACGAACATAGCATACCAGAGTAGATATCCAGCAGCACTTGTTGATTTACCTGTTTGCCGAGGCATCAATGAGATGCTGAATCGGTAGTTATGGTATGAATGGATTAGACGTTTTTGATATTCAAATGGTTTATACAGCATACGTCCTTGGACAGGATGCTGTATATAGAAGTAGTTACTCATAAAGTACTCAGGACCCGTAACAGGATCTGCGCACTTTGCGAATTCTCTTAATTGTTCTTCTGTAAAAGATTCCTTGGTATGAGGTTTCTTTACTAGAACGCTGTCTGTACCTTTAGCTGTTGCCATACTATTACTTATCTTGGCAGGATTGGGTTATTACAATTACCAGGGTTTTTCGCCTGTCATGTATGGTAAACTAAACCATAATTTAAACCATTCTGGAGTACCCGGCTGGATATTGTGTGTGTTTTGATACTGTATTTTTTCGTTGGCAGTTACGCTCATATTACTGCCTTCTGTGCTGACTGACCCTTCACCTTTATATTCCTGTAGGCGGCCAATATTTTGTGTGATGCCAGCTAGTTGTTTGATTTGATCTAGATCGTCCATGATTATGATTTACGTTTGATTGGTCCAGTGCGGCCGACTGGGCTGACTTTGTTCACTGAATCTAGTTCCATGCTTCGATGATCAGGAATGCTGTGGCTGACTTCGCTGTCAACTGTGTTAAATGCACTCTGCATCATTATGTGCTCTTCTTCAGTATATGGGCGTGCAATATTGTGTTTGCCAAACCACGATTGTTCTGGAACATCTACTGCTTTCGTAGAAACACCATCTGATTTAGCTGCAGCCATCATTATTCGATTAAGATTATAGATACGATCGATACCATCATCTCGCCAAGACCATTCACCCTTGGACGCATATTCAGATCGTTTAGGAATTTTTCCTATTTTACCTTCAATGATTATTTCATTTATTTTCATATATTACCACTTGCGACATGACCAGTAGCGTGCTTTGGTACGAGGTCCAGGATTAGCACAATTGTGACGTGCTCTAAAACTTTTACGTCTTGCTGGAATATATTTCTTAATACGCATGTTGGGATCACCAAAGTTTACTTTTTTGATGTTGCCAGTCTTAGGATCCTTAACATAAACCTTAAACTTCTTAACATCGCCACGCATAGGCTTACCAAGAGGTACTTTACGGCCATGATACTCTGCTTCATCCAACTGCTGATCTTCGTTATACCACATTTCACCATATGCTTCGTAAAATTCATCTCCCTCGTAGGTTTCTTCGATGGGCACGCAGTTATTTACACGTACACCACCTTTGACTTTGGTCTTGGGATTACCAATCTTTTTACCTTTCCAACACTTAGGATCTAAGCGTTGACTGGTTGCTTTTGCTTCAGTAATGATCTCAATGATTTTCATTTTATACCGACCAAAATTGTTTTAGATGTGTTAGAGTTGCGTCTATATCAGCATCAGGATTAAACTCACCGTCTTCATCGTGAAACGCTGCTTCTGCTTGCTTAAAGGCATTATTTCTAGCATCAAAAGTTCTGCTGTCAATCATCTCATCATCATAGTCTGCTCTTAGAGCATCATCTGTAAAATCCATAGCCCAAACTACTTCATCGAGATTTTTAGGTCCTGATACTAGTATGCGTCTTAGCTTTTTATTTGTAAGATGATCAAATGTCTGTGATTCATATAAATCGTCTTCGTCTTCATCACGATCGTTTAGGATACTGCGTAGGCTAGGAATACTACCTGGTTGGCGGCGATCGCTTAACCAGCTTTCTAAGTGTGGCTCTAAGTAACTACGTATCTGACCTGCAAATGGACCTGGAACTTCACGACCATAGCGTGCTAGGTTGTTAGCAATACCAACAGCATGTCGCAATGTTTCGTCTAGTTCATCTAGCATGTCGCTGATCTGAGCTAGGTCAACAGCTTCTTCCTGGATAGGTTGCCCTGCGGCAATAGCATCAAGTCTGTCAATGTATTCTTTTAATAGGTCTTTGCTACTCATATTATACCTTAATGTCGTCGATCATTGATTGATAATCGTTCCATAACATATTTTGGATAGCTTCCTTAACTGCCATTGGATTGTCGCCTGGGTATTCTTTTTTATACTGACGTTTAGCACGATTTAAATCAGCTCCAGCTGGGATCGCAGCATCTGTTCCTGCCACTTCTTCACGAGGTGTGTTTGTGTATTCTATCTCACGTTCTTTAGGGCTATCTTCTTCAAGTGATTCGCAACCACAAGGAGCAGACCCACATGTACCACATGATTGTTCTGCTGGTTGTGCCTGTATTGCAACCACTGGCATACCACTTAACTTACGGATTAGATTAACTACATCTTCTTCACCATTGGCTGATACATTAACGTTAATATCTTCTTTTACTGTATATCGTTTACCGTCCACTTCAAACTCCTTTTCGCCTGCGGCTTTTGCAGCTGCTAGAGCGCCTGAAAATTCATTACCTTCGCCTACTTCAGCTTCACCAACTAATACTTCATCTTCAACATCTTTGATAGGAGTAGTATCAACACCTGCAGCTGCTAAGAACATTTCCTTTTTAAATCTTGGATTTTGTTGCTTGAATATATCTGCGTGGTACATGGCCAATTCTGTTCTTTTTGCCATATCTGGAATAGATTTAAGTAAGTCTGCTACCATGCGGAAGTCTTTACGTGTTGCGGCTTCATTTAATTCTTCTTCGCTACAGCCCATGCCTTCGTCCATGGCTTTTTCATCTTCACAACAGCAAGGATCAGCATTGCATTTTGGGCAACCTGCATAGGTTAATGGGCTTGCTGAGTCACCTGGAACCTTTGAATCGTAGTTTTCACGTGTTAAACCGGCTAGTCTGGCAATTTCATCTAATTCTTGTACAGCATCTACAGTTGGTTGTTCACTGACAAATGCGTTCATTGGTGCACCACATTCCATGGCTTCTTTTTCTTTGCTGGCACAGAAGTGACCATATGATGTAGCACAGTCGCTTAGGAAATCTTCATCGTAGTGTACTAACCAACGAGCTGCCTTTGGTGTTAGTTTCATTTCAATCAGTTCGTCATACACTGCTTTAACAAACGCTTCTGAATTTGCATCTAAGTGTGGTTGTTCATCACAAAGAACTCTACCAATTGTTTCATATGTGTATTCACTGCTTTCTGCGTTACGGCTTTCTGCTAGTTTGTGTCCTCTAATAGCAGCAACTTCTTTGCCTTTAAAACCATGAGGTTTGGCTACTTTGTTCCAATCTGCCTTAGTAAAATCTTTAGCAGACTTGTAGCCTTTCTTATCAGCGATACTAGTCAAATCTTTTGTTACTTTATCGGCGGCTGAAGGTCGACCTTCTTCAACTTGACCTTTGTTATGTGCTTTCCATGTAGTAGCATAGGCAATTGCTTTATCTTTACCAGATAAATGACCATCTTTGCTTAAAGATTTTTTAATGCCTTTAACCATACGTTCAGCTTTAGCACCTGGAGGCGCTACTTCATCTAAATCATCTTTATCTTCGTCATCTTTTTGTGCTGATCCACCATAAGCTCGACCTTTAACAAAACGTGAGGCTGACTTATAGTCATCATCCTTTTCAGCACGTTCATCTTCTTGTTTGTCTTTAAGTGCTTGTAGACGTTTACGTTTAGCAACTGCATCAGAATCAACTTCTGCTGGCTCGTGTTTTTTAGCATCTTTGGCCGCTTGCTTCATTGGCTCATCAGTGTCGCCATCTTTGTCAAGATCTAAGAAGTCTGGTTTAGCAGCTTCACCTAATTTCTTACCATTGGCAGCGGCTTTTTGGAATGCTTTCTTACCGTATTTTTTACGACCAATTGCGGCTGCAACGGCTTCTGGGTTTTCAGCACTGCCACCTTTCTTAATTGCGGCTACTGTTTTTTTAAAGCCCATGTATTTTTCCATCAGGCTTTCTGCTACTTGTTCTAAGTTTTTCATACTTGGGTTTCCTAGGTTTTCTTCTAAATCTGTTCCACGTGATCCTTGCGGCAATTCAAAACTAAAGCCTGACGGCTTTTGTTGTGCTGTATCCGTAGCAAACATGTCTAACGTTTGACCTTTTTTCATTGGTGGTTTTTTTGTCTGTGGTCTGTTAACGTTAGCGATGTAGGCCAATAATTGATCTGCATCAGCCAAAGTGTAGTTAAAAAAGTTATCTTTGTCTTTAGACGTTATCACACGTTTTGTCAATGATTGTAGTAGTTTGACCACGTTAGCTAAAGATAAATTCAATGTGCGGCCATTGGCAAAATCAAGTTTCACTGCTGGTGGTGGTGGATTTCTCCATTCTGCAGGTGCTTCACCCGGATATTTCAAAGCAGCTTGGTATTGTGTATGATCTGCCATGAAATTTGCTATTTTCATAGCATTTTTTTGTCCATCTCCAGTCACTGGTTCTGTACTATCTCCGTCAACCTCTTGAATGCTTTCGGCAGCCTGTCTAAATTGTTGTGGGATCACTTTTGTAAGTTTAGAAAAATCAACATCAGTTACGTTGTCTGATTGTTTGGCTGGTTGTACTGCCTGCGGTGTTGATTGAGATGTTGCTTGTGGAGCTGTAGTAATTTGTTTTACCGTAGATTGCAATCGATTTGGTTCTTGTGCTACTGTGTTTGTTGCTGCATTTGTTTTAGATTTACTTACAGCCGGTGTAACTGCCTGCGCTGGTGCTGGCGCTTTTGTTGGGAAATTATAAATGTTATTGGCTTCTGGTTCTGTTTTTGATGCCGCAGGTTGGGAAGCTTTTTGTGTTTTTATTTCTGGATCTGCTATCTGCTGTATTGGAGCAGTTGGATCTGCGGCTATTGCGGCTTTGGCAGCATCAGTATCTTTTTCAATTTGTTGTGCTGCTTGTGCAGTATAATGATCTTGTGCTGTAAGCTGGCCCGATGCTACTTTAGCATTTAACTTTTTAAATCTGTCATTCATCTGATCTGTTACTGCTTGTGCTTTTTTAATCAGCATGCGATCTTCTTCTTCTGCGGCTTTTGCACGTTCTAGTTCTTCATCTTGTTTAGCAATATGATAAACCATAGCTTCTAAATCATTTTTGGCACCTGGACGACTAAATCTCGCCTTGGTCAACAGTTGATTGATAGTTGCATCTGCACTGGTAATGTCCCCTGCATCAGATTGTTTAATTTTTTCTGCTGATTTTCTTTTCTTTTTTTCAGCAACAATATTTTCGTTAAATGCTGCGTATTTTTTCTCAAGACCAGTAACTGCTTCCATGATATCACCGCGAGGATCTACGCTTTCGTAGACAGGCTCAGCAGTTGATACAGGATTCTCTTTAGGCACAAGCCCATTGAGTTTTCCTAAGATATCATAGATATTGTTGCTCATTAATAGTCCTTATTTTGCTTTAGGTATTGTATTTTGATGACTACCTACTGGACTTAACTCGCCAGGTGCTACATCATTTAATGTTTTACCATCAGCAGACCCATTACCTTCAATTTTAACTTTAGGTGTTTTGTTTAATTCTTTAAGGATAGTTTCTGCACCAGCATAGGCTTTGCTTGCGGCTTTTTGATCTGCGTCAGCTGCTGGGTAAGGTTTTGTTAGTTCTGCATCACCTTGTTTGTATTCTTTAATTTCGCTTTCACCATCTATGTTCCAACGCCAAATTTCTTCTGGATTATATTTAGGAATCACCACCACGTTAGCTGTAGGACAACCTAGGCGTTCAGCAACGATACTACGTAATTGTGCATCGTTTACTGGATATTTCAACACAGCATCCATGATATATACTTCACTGTTTGGAATATTAGGGAAGTCGATGTCGTTGGCTTTTATTAGTAAGCGTTTTGCTTCACTCACACTTTCTACAGCGTATTTTGCAAGACCAACTTTCAGATCATCTAATTTATCAGCTGGATTGCAGTTAGCAATTTTAATACGGAATTCATAAGTTTTTTGAACTTCTGAAAGGTATTTTAAAAAGTTTTTCATATGTTTATATCCTATTAGTGTTATTTATCAGTTTTACCCAAGATCTGCTTGAGTAATTCGTTGCGATCCAGTACTACTGCGTGTCCGTCTTCTGCATCAATTATCTTATCGCCATCCGATTTGTTATTATCTTTGGCAATTTGTGCGTCTAATCGGGCCTTTTTCAGCTGTAAATCAACCATACGTAGCTTCTTATCCAGCTTGGCTTGCTTGGCTGTAATAGCATGTCCTAGCAGGGTGCCTGCTGTGGCTAGGATGTGTCCGCTGAAGCGTGCTTCAACGTTCATGCCTAGATCAATTAGGTCCTGGAATTTTTCTTTAGCAAGGTCGCTGAGATCATCTAGCTCTTTATCGCTAGTGTCTAGATCGTTTACATAGGGTAGTGCCGCATCAATCTTATCAATTGCAGTGTCTACTGCTTTGATGATTTCACGATTTTCTTCGATGGTACTGTTGGCTTCTTCTAAGGTTGTAGTGTCAGAAGGTGGTAGGTTAAATAGTTCTTCTAGTTTTTGTGTCATAGTAGAAGTATTTACCGCTTCTGATTTTTGAAGATATCGTATTCGGTAACTACTCTAAAACGCATACCATTAGCACGAGCCCAACTATCTGCAGCAGCCCATTTGGCCATGTTAATTGCCACTGACAGTTTGTCACGATAACTACGAGCCGACTCCATAGTAGCTTCTTTGCTGGGTTTGATTTCTACTAATTCTGTGTGTTTGCGTTGGTTAGCATCTACATAGACTACTAGGAAATCTGGAACATATATTGTCTGTTTGCCACTGACTGGATTATAGTAAGGAATTTTAACTCCTTCGCTAGCCCATGTTAACACCGCGGGATTATTGTCACAGAAGCTCATAAATGTAAATTCCCAACTGCTGCGATATGTAGGCAGGCGTTTGCCCATATATTTGTCAGAATTTTTAATTTGATATTTACCGCTGGCGTATTTAGACATGATTACGCTAGCACTGCTCGTATAACATATTTACTGGTCTGTGGACTATTGCTTAATCCTAATAGGCTAGTGCCTACACGGTTGATATTAAGAAACATGGTTAGATACGAATTAAGATCGCCGGGACTTAATTTACGGAATTCGTCAATGATTTCCATTGGACGTATACCTTGACTCTGCGCAGTATACAGCACGGCCGCGGCCAATGCCGTACCGCTGTCTTTATTGCCAGTGACTGTTTGAAAGTATCCAATTATCGCATCATGCGTGTTTTCACTGACCGATTCAGTTTGTTTGAAAAAATTATCAAAAAATTCTGTCGTATTAGCAGTTGGTGAAAATGGTGGTAGATTTCCGTAGATCATTATAAGTCAATTCCTAAATTTTGGGCGATGCTAGAATTAGGTGACGGGACCTCATTGCTTTGTGTATTGATATTTGGGATACCTCTTCTTGCATTGCCAACTAGCCCAGGGATACTCTGCACGGATTTAGCGATACCATCTGCTACACTAGCCGCTGTTGGAACAAACACTGTACTCTGTGTATTTTGTCCTCTGAGTATGTTTTTTGCGGTCTGTGCTAGTTCAGCACCTGCTACTGTTTTAAGATTGGTGTTTTTAAAATTATTAAATGTACGTAATGACCCTAATACTGCCGCGCCATAATTACCTTGTTCTAAGTTGAATACAGCATCTCCCGCACCTTCTACTAACCCGCCAGGGCCAAGTATGCTGGTAGTGCCGCCACCTAAGCTGGTCAGTGGGCTTGGAGTATTATCATAGTGCATGATGTTAAAGCCCATGACCGTACCGCGACTAACTGCACCATATTCATATTGTACAGCTTCATAGGCCACAGTCATGCTGTGTTCCATTGGATTAAATTCACCTTGGGCATGTTGACCATGTTGGAATGATTGTATTGTAGGGCGGAACAAAATATAACTGCTAAATGATTTTTGATGTAGACTATAAATTCTAATAGCATTGATATAGTTAGGAGCACCGGTGCCTTTATTTTTAGGGCTGAATCCCCAGTTTTGTTCTTGTCGAGGTTTATATTTGTATTCTTGATTGTAAAGGGCAGCAGTATGATCACTGTCTCTGTAATAGTATGCATAATACCCTTGCCAGAAATTACGTATTACGTTGGCAGCATCATCATGGAATGTCAGAGTGATTGGATCGTAGTTGATTCGCTCCTGTACTATGTTTTTTCTATTATAACTGTTTAATATTTTATTTTGTATAGTGAACTTAGGTAACTGTGCTGTTTTAGCCATGAGACCTATTTCATATTGACTATTGGGATTTTGCGGATCTCGTTTGGCTATCGCTGGGTTAAGTTCGATAAACACATGGAACAGTGCACCACTTTTTGGGCTTAGTCTATACAAACTATCAACAAACGTTCGTGCCGCATGTTGATAATCTTTTACATTATCCCCTTGGGTTAATTGCTGTAAAAACTGATTAAAAAATCCCGACATATAAACCTTCCGCCTTTATATTATTTATCGTCAAAAAAAAGCCCAGATTAAACTGGGCTTTTGTATTAATTGTCGTCTGGATTAACCAGTAATTACTGAACCTAAAGTTCTTGCCACTGTAGAGCCAATACCTGAACCAATTGGTGTTTGGATAGCATTATCGTAACGTATTGTTAAACCGATAGTCATTGGATCGTTGCTACTATAAGTAGCATCACCGTAGTCAACTGATGTTAAGTAGCAACCATATAATTCCCAGCTTTCAAGAACAGTAACTTCATTAGCACCATTACCACCATCTAATACTTCAAACCGTGTTAAGAATTTATAGTCAATACCGCTTGAAGCCGATGATTGTTCCATAAAGTCAAATTGTTTCTGCATCTGTTCGCCAATGCGACGGCTGACTTCACCGAGTGCATCATCACGTAACATGCAGGTAACAGTTTCCCATGTAGGTTTACCAGCAAGATAAACTTTACTATTGTAGATAGGTATTTCAATTTGTTCAAAATTCAGTTGAGGACGTTTAAAATCCATAACTTGTTTTGTTAATTCAGTTGTTGGTTGGCTAACACCAAGATTCTCAAATGTCACGCGAAAGCGGAACTTGAGTTTAGGCATTAACAAGCCTTGGCTTGTTGCACTTTGGTTACTTGCCAACGGTACCGTAAATTTACTTAATGACGCTGTTGCCATTTTATTTTCCTTTTAATACTTTATAGTATTTACCTATTTTTCAGTTGAGTAATGGGAGTGTTGCCACTCCCATTAACTGCGTATATTAAACGATTGCTAACGGAGCTCCTGTGTTAACTAAACGTACTGGAATGTAGATGAATTCAATTGCTTTAACTGGTTTAATAGCAATATCTACATATAGTTCGTTACGGTCAATACGTTCTGGAGTGTTGTTAGTTGTATCGCAGACTACTAGGTAGTCGTAGATACCACGTTTAGCAACTAAGTCATTTAGCACAGCTTCAAAGCCTGCTTTAACTTGATTACGTGTAATTGTATCGTTTGGTTCAAATATAAACGGACGAGCAACGCTATCAAGTACTAGTCTTAGATAACATACTAGTCGAGCTACATTAATACGATCCATTGCTGTAGTTTGCGCTGCACGTGTCTTTTGACCATATGCTACTAGACCAACACCAGGAAGTACCGTTAACGGGTTAACTCTAGCCGCGTATAGTACATCACGTAAGCCAACAGTTACACCAATGCTTTTCCAGTTGTTTTCGTCGTTAATGTCAACATAACCAATAGAACTTACATTATCAATTAAACCACGACGTACACCAGCTGGTGCAAACCATGGGAATGATAAGTTATCACTGCGGATAAATGTGCGTAACATCATATGGCTTGGTGGAGTAACAACACTGTTGCCATCTAAGTTTGTAGATAGTCCACTCGGGTAGTAAACTCCTAAAAATTCACTGTTGCTGACCAGACCATCTTCACCATTAGATGCAGCCAATCCACTATTGTTTGCCCATGCCTGAACTGACGTAGCATCACTTGGTAATGTCAATGGACTATCACCAATAATAAACGCAGTCTGTTTACGATCATTGTTGAGTGTAATCATCTCGCCAATCAATTCTGGATATCCTGGGCAGCAGATTAAATTGAACTGTTGTTGTTCTTCACGTAATGCTGTGCTTGATGAAATGGCCGATTTTAGTGCGCGAACAACAACACTGCGTTGAGCTTTGTGCCCGAAATACGGAACACCTGTTGTTGGATCTTCGCCACTGTAGCTTACCCATGCTGCAACTACTGCGGCCGGAGTTGGATCGTCAGCTAATGCTTGGCTATCAAATCTCTTGACATTATAGCTACTACGACGTGTATTAAATAATAATGTACCACGTGCATACAGTTGATAGCTAGGACAGTCATAATCAATATAATTGCTACCCAATAAACTAGTAATAGCTGGAATATCAGCAGTGATTGGGTTTACATTGCCTGCGTTTGCCCAACGTGCATCAGCAAATAAAATACCATCAGCTGACACTTGGTCTGTCTTGTCAATTAAACTCCATACTGCTGTAGTAGCATCATAGCGATACAGTACTGGCCAATTTTCTAAATCACTGGTATCAATCCATAGATCGCCTGATACCAATGATGTAACTCCGTCACTTTGTGTTGTTGGTCGTGCAGCACTAAAAATCGGTCCATTGTCATCTGTTAATGCTAGATTATATCCACGTGCATCATTGGCCACGGTCAAGTAACCTTTCCAACCTGTACCATCGTTGATCAAGATATCAGCTTCTAATGCACTGTTGTAATACCATAATGTATTATCATTTGGATTACTGAATGGTGCAGTAGTACTTGGGCTGTATGTCAGCGATGTAAATGGGCTGGCCAAATACACACTGCCGGCTGTAATCGTTTGAACTTTGCTGTCAATCAACAAACCTGCCTGGCTTAGTGGATTGCCTGTACCTAAGGTGATCTTAATAGTACCGCCAGCTAGGTGGCTAATACTAATAGCACCTGTTGATTCAATCGCGGCACTGATATTTGGAATACCTGCACCTAAAATATCACCAACTAAACCACCAGCATTTGTACTGGTCAATGTGATTACTGCACTTGATGTAACTGCTGATGCCGGAACTGATGCTTCTAATGTAAAACTATTGCCAATACTATACGTTGCTGACCCGCCTGCAACGTTACCTGTAATTTTTAATAAACCGCTTACGTTTTTAACATAAGGTTTAAATGATCCTGTGTTAGTTCCAAGAGTATCATATTTAACATATACCGTACCAACTGGTAGTCCTGATCCACCTGCTGTAAAATCTAATCCTTGAATTGCCACAGTATCACTAGAGTATAATGGAGCTGCTAGAGATTCCCAAGTAGCTAAAGCTGAACTGTATTCTTTTAGTCCCCAGTTAGCACCATTACCTGTCGCTGATGTTTTAAACCACACACTACCGCCAGGTCTTGGATTAGTGTCACTTGTTCTCCATGCTGGAGGATTCGTATAACTTGCATATGAAACTGTTGGGCCAAGGATTGTTTTGTTGTTGGCTGCTCCATCTAATGCTGTGAATAAACCAACTTTACCTGCTAGGTCAACGTTACCAACACCGTATGCCGTACCTTTGGCAATATATAGTTTACCGTCTGGTAGGCTTAGGTTACCTGAACTGGCTGCAGTTGCATCTGCAAAAATTTCTAATGTGCCACTGCTGTTAACTCTAGAAGTAACACCTTTACCAATCATACCACTGTTAATAGCACTAGCCACACCTGTCATAGTTGTAGCACCAGTGGTAACTACAGTTTGATTTAGTACGACTTTATCGTAGATTGTTAAATTGCCTGGATTGGCAATTTGACCTGTGATGATAGGCACATTTGCTGCCCAGCTGCTGCTGCCTACTAGGCTCCATTGGTTACTGTAACCTTTATAGTAAACAGGATTGCTTGAACTAGTAGCTACTATAGCGTAGTCACCAATGGCACCAACTGAACTTAAAGGTACACCACTGCTTAATTGTGTGTTGCTGGTTATCACTGTTGGCACTTGTATATCAAATGCTGAATCGCCTGGATACCATTCAAAAATACCCCAGTTAGTGGTATTTAGGTCTAACCAATACGTACCATCACTGACTTCACCTGTTGGGCGAATACTTGTACCTTCTAGCTGAGCTAGGTCAACGTTTGCACGTTGTATGTACATTTGATTACTTACGCCTAATGCGCTGTACGCTGTCAATAAACCGTATTCATTACGTTCATCAGCATTAATTGGTACTCCAGCTGAATCTACTTGGAAAATTGGTGATCCAAATAAACTAACTAGATCTCGTTGGCTAGTTACTGTTATTAATTTTTCAGCGTTAGCTACTGTTGTACCAGTTGCTACTGTGCCGCTGGGATTTGATTTGTCTTGAGCAGTAGCAAGTAAAACATAAGCGATAGATCCTGCCGCAGTTGGTGTGTATTGACTTTCGTCAATTATCGTTACTTGTACTCCAGGTGAAATAAGTGCCATAGTATATGTTCCTCTAAATAGGTTACTTTAAACTATTTATAATTATTTGATTAAATTAGTGGAATAAGGTACCTTTGCAAAGGTTCTCCCACTAAATAAGAGTATGCAATATCGTCCATTATGCAAAAGTTGTGGTAAAACACCCGCTGCTATTAATTATAAACGCAACGGAACTACTCATTTTCGATCAAGGTGCACTAGTTGCCTGCGCAAAGATCGAAAACAGCGACTACAGCAACCAACCTGGATGTTAAAGGGATATAAAAAGAAACCACACTGCGAAAAATGTGGTTTCAAAGCTAGATATAAAGAACAGTTGTTTGTCTACTATGTTGATGGTAATTTAAACAATGCGGATCAATTCAATTTAAAAACCATCTGCGCTAATTGTCAATATGAAATTGCCCGAGAGGGTTTAGGATGGCGTCAAGGCGATCTCGTTCCGGATTATTGATAATATCACGTTCAATCTGGTAATAAAGTTCTTCAATGGTGCCTTCGTTATTTAACACCATATCAAACTTAGATCCTACCCAAGCTGTTTCGCTAGCGTGGATGCCTAGTTGTTCTATGCGATTTTTGCTTAAGGTCCAGCTGGTATTTCTACTAGGACCTTGGTTCATGCTACTGGCATCTTCAAACCATTCGGGTTCGGATCCACGTTTAATACGTACTACTCGGCCGCCTGCGTTGCGGATAGCTTTAATTTCATTGGGAAAGCGGCAGTCTGTAATAACGATGTCATCTGTTGACTTGCGTAGGCGATTTTCTAGGCTAGCTACCCACATGTCATCATTGAAACCTTTGCGGACTACTTCTGTGCCCCAATATTGTAGGACCCAGCGTGGAGTGATTTCCTGCCTTAGGCGATCGCTCCACCATTCATCACGAGTTTCACGCCAATCTCTTGATTGCTTACTACGGCCTTCTAGCATTTCACGATCCCACCCAAATACCTGCGCTACAGCATCTTTAAGGCTGTTAGCAAAGCTCTCTCGTTTATATCCATGAAAATTAACCAGATAATCAGCTACTGTGTCTTTACCAGATCCAATAAAGCCTACGATACCAATGATTTTAGCCATTAAAAAACTCCCTGTATATGTTTATTATACGGGAGTTTTTGTCTACGGTCTAGACTTTTTTAACCAGTTACCCAAGTTAATGGTGCACCACCATCGACGTAGCGTTTAATTTCGTCATCTAAACGATCTAGCAGTGCCTGTCCTTCTGATTTAAGTGCTGTTCCGTTTAAAGTTGTGCCACCACCCGGGCCTGCGATCGTAGCAAATTTTTCACGTGCATTGCCTACAGCAATTAATATAAATGCCAAAGCATAGTCCTGTATCCACGGGAATGTACCCGGATCGTTTAACAGCATAATATCTGGTTTATAGTTGTCTAGGTGTAGCAATACGCTTTCTGATTGATTCTCATCAAAATTACGGCCTTGATTTGGAATCTTGCGGACCAAGGTAAGTTTCTTAGTCACTTTATTCCAGGTAAAGTTAATGTAGCCACCAAACATGGTCATTGCTAGTTCTTGATATTGAGTAAACAATTCGTAGTTGGCTAGCCCGCCAACGCGACCAGCTACCAGCATATATGTATTTAGGTATCCCGATGCAAATGGTTCAAATTGACTAGCAGTCGTACCTGATACTGATCCGATACCGCGGCGGAAGATTGCACGGACATTCATGATCTCATTGGGTAAGATATATTCTTGTGTTTCAGGGTAGATATCTAAGAATGCATAGCTTTCTTCTACACTGTTGGCTGAACGTTGGCGATAGCGTATCAGTGCTTGCTTGATACCCATCTCATAGTGCTCGCTGTCGGCCTCAACATCAACTATCTGATCGCCCAATCGTAGACGTATATAATCTTTGATTAGATTCTTTTGACTGTCTAATGATGTTAGCTGTGCTATTAAGTTAGCATCAAAAGCAATATGTCCAGCTCCAGTTCCAGTGTTAGCACTGAATAGAGATTCTGTAGTAAGGCTTAGATTAGCAGTTAGGTTACCGGTTGGTGATACGTTTGCTGGTAGTTCAGACATGTAAATTATCCTGTTATCGTGTATTTATTATCGACAACAGGATAAGTTTGGCTTTACGCTACCTTGAGGGGGATTAGGTTTTTTGGATCTTTCTTAAACTGTCGCAGGTCTGCTGTATTTTAGCATAAACTTCTGGTGAATTAAATTCACCATCATCTGCTTGCTCTAATTGCTTATAATGTCCGCAATAGTAATCAATTATTTCTATTCTTAACTGTTGTGCTTCTTGTCTAACAGGTTCGTGTGCTAATGCCAATCCAATTACTACCATTGCCACTTCTATTTTCATTGTATTTTAAGTAAGATTGTGTCTGCGTTAATACGACCGTTGAGCTTAATTTCTGTAGTCTTGATGTTTTCTAAGAACTTGCGTAGTTCTACCTTATTACTAGCCAGGAACGCTTTAACCTGTTCTTCTGGTTTACGCAGAGTTTTCTGTGTGCTCTTATTAAGATCAAATCCAATGATGCTAGTACCTTTAACTCCAAGTGCGCCACCTTGGTCTTCAGCAACATACTTGCCTAGTTTACGATTCTTAACGTTATAGACCCATAGCTGTTCTGCACCAACGATGTCTACTGGATTGATTGATACCAGCTTCATACCAGCATCTTGTTTAAGATATTTTAAACTTTTAACTATTTTTTCTTTAGCTGGTGGCTTGCGGACTGCGGCTTTTTTAGTTGCTTTCTTAGTCTGATTGTAGGCAGTTAGGTCAGCGAATAGTTTGTCATAGAAAGCATCATAGCGTTTATAGTCGGCGGCTTTCATATAGCTGTAGGCGTCTTTAAGATCTTCATCTTTAGTTGTACGTGCTTCACGCACTTCTGCACAACGTGGTTCAAATACTGCCTGTATTTTACCGATCAATACCTGTGGAACATTGTTCTTAGTTAGATATTCGTAGGCTTTAGGATCTACGGTTTCACCTGTGTACAATGCATCTTCAAGCATTTCAAAATACAAGATATGCTTCCTGGCTACTTCGTTCATACGGTCTTGGATCGTTGGAATATAGACTTGTGTTTTCTTTACTTCTGGCTTTTCTTCAAAATCTTCGTCATTGTCTGCTTTAAGCAATAGCACACGCTGAACCGCATCAAGGATATATTCTACATGGTTGTCACGCAGGGGCATGCCACGTTCATGTGCTTTGATCAAGGCACACACTGTAAATGGTGTTAGGCTGTCGGCTGAGCGTTGATAACGATCGATAGTAGTTTTATCTAATTTATGTAGCCCTTCGCTGCCTTCATGTTGACGTAACCATTGGACAACATACTTCTTAAGATCTTTGGTACTATAGTAATAATTATAATAACGAAAACTATCACGTAGATGGTGGTCAAATTCTTCATTTGAAAAAGTCAAGGCGCGATCGTAATCCCAGGTAGGTTCTTTGCCTGTATATTTTTCGTCAGCGAAATTGTTGCTACTGACTTTTGCTTTCTTTTTCATACCATCAATCTTGATTGCCATGATATCCTCTCTTGTTATATTTAATTATACAGGATTTTATTCTGCTGTCAACTGTTCTACCATATCAATCACACCACTTAGACAAGTGGGACAAAAACTAGCTGGTAATATACCAATATAGCCCTGTATTCCGCCCTCATCTTCTGTATAATCACATGAGCATACAGAACACACGTGGTTTTCTTCTAGGTATTCTTGATGTTCTAATTCTTGTTGGTGTGCTTCTGCGTTAGTCAATTTGACCACCTTCGCTTTCTACGACCGCTTTTTCTAATTCGCGCTTGACCTGTTTATAGGCCGCACGTTCCATGCTGTCTAGATCATCCCAAAGCTCTTCCATGCTGTTTAGCGCACCCCAGAGATTATGATGTCCGTATTCTTCACCGTGCCACTGCACGATACTATATGCTTCACCGATGTCCATATATACAGGCATTCCCATTATTGTTCTCCAAGTTGGAATTTTTTAAGATATTTAGCGGCGTTTGACAAATCTTCTACGGGTTCTACTGTGTCTAACAGCATGACGTGTCTACTTAGTTCAATAATCTTCTGTGCATGATATATGCGTTCGTATTTGCTTTCTGGCTTATGCGGATATTCAAATTTATAAAACCATTTATAGCTCATTATTCACCTTCCTTGATTGGAGTGATTGATGAGTGGAATTCATTGTCCCATGGTGGCTCTGATATAGCCGCGGGTGAATAGGTCATGATCTCTTCAAGCGTTTTAGTGCCTACAGTTTTATGAGATATCACCTGTTTAATTGGCATGCTGTTTGTGTATAAAAGATATGCCAGATAAGGCACTGTTACTATACCTATTAGGATCAAAGTGCCATTGCTGTTCAATAATTTGGTAAGAGAATCGTTCATTTAATCGCTCCTTTATTGTATGTATTATAGCATCTTTTGGTTTAAAAGTCAACCATTTAATAGCACACCAAAAGTCAAATATTGCTCATAATGGGCTATTTCTTGGTTGATTTGCAGTAATAATTCCTTGTGTTTTTGGGTTTGGCGACCCATTCTACGGCAGTTAATTTCTTCTTCTGATAGTTTTTTAACCATATGACCTATAGCATCGCTCATTTTTAGCATGTCACCGGTATAGCGTTTTAACTTATATGCAGGTGCCTCTAGTGCTATCTGCACTTCAGCCCAATCTAAACTTTGAGTAATTTCAGCCATAATACAGTATAACACATTTTGGCTAGCTTGTCAATGTCGATAAATACTAGATAATAGGATTAGCTAATGCCACGTCTAAGTTTATATCGTCCTGAAAAAGGTAATGACTACAAGTTCTTTGATCAACGTATCAGTGAAATGTTCACAGTTGGTGGTGTGGATGTCAACATCCACAAATATCTTGGCCCTATAACACAGGGTAATGTCAGCATGACTGAACCGGGTGGTGCTACCACGCTAACCGGAATCCAAGACTTACTATTCTTAGAAAATCGTGATCGCAAGTATGATACCAGCATCTATACTATGCGTACGATTTATCGCCTAAATGACAACGATTTTGATCTAACGCAATTTGGTTTATTCCTTACTGGCGATACTATGTTTGCGGTGTTCCATCTCAATGACATGATTGACAATATTGGTCGTAAGATCATGGTTGGTGATGTCATGGAACTACCAAACTTAAAAGATTATTATCCATTGGACGACAGCGTGCCAGTGGCGCTCAAACGCTACTATGTAGTCAATGATGCTACACGTGCTGCAGAAGGGTTTGCTCCAACTTGGTATCCACACCTATGGCGTGTGAAACTACAACCTCTAGTAGACAGCCAAGAATACAAAGATATATTAAACAACCTTGATGCTGGTGAGAATACAGATTCTTCATTAGCAGATGTGCTTAGTACCTACAACAAATACATTGAAGTCAATGACGCCATCGTCAGTCGTGCTGAACAGGATGTGCCTAAGAGTGGGTACGACACTACCGCTATCTATACATTACCGGTTAACCCAGATGGTACACCGGGTGATCCTCTAGGACTTGATGCAAGTTCTACTGCTAACATAGCCGGTAACTTGTCTGCTAATACCACAACCAATTCAAGTACACTGTCTCCTGGCACTAAAGTGACTGGTTACTTAACAGAAGATGCTCTGCCACCAAATGGTGCTACAGTTGCGGCTGGTATCGGTTTCCCAAATAGTCCAGTAACTGGTGCTTATTTCTTACGTTTAGACTATGTACCTAATCGACTATTCCGTTACGATGGTCGTCGTTGGGTTAAAATTGAGGATGCAGTGAGAACAAACCTAACACCTGGGTCAGCTAATAATGCTACGCAACGTAATAGTTTTGTCAATGACACTAATAAATTTATGAGCAACAGCGTGGCCTGGGATGCCATACGTATTTCTACTGCATACGTACCAGCGGCCAATTCTGCTACCTTGTCATTTAACTTCACTACCAAAACCACTGTGGTCAAGGTACCATATGTCAGTACCTATGGAGTTAGGACTACACTAAATGGTACGTCTATTACTAATACCAAAGCAAACGCAGTTGGAAATATCTCCTTTACTATTACTAATGCTATTGTTGCAGGTGATATATTAGAATACACAGTTTACGAACATGTGATCAACGAACGTCAGAGCCTGAGTCAAGCTCTGCGTCCTTCAGCGGATAACTTATAATGGCAGCTAATCAACAGTTCTTTTATGATGCTCAGATAGAGCGATTCCTTGCACAGTTTATACGTATGGTGTCTGGATTCCAAGTTGAATTTGGCAATGATAGACAGGGCAATAAAACTCTACAGCGTGTGCCTGTATACTACGGTGACGGTAGTCGTCAGGTCGCAGCCATAATCAACAACATGAGCGAAAATGCCCTGCCTACTGTGCCGGCAATGACTGTGTATATCAATGGTATATCCTACGACAGAGATCGCGTGCAGGAACCTAACTTCGTAGGTAAAATGCAGATACGTCAACGTGCTTTCAATGAAGACACCATGGAATATGAGAATCGCCAAGGGAATGCATTTACCATTGAACGGTTAATGCCTGTGCCTTATACCATAGATTTAAAATTAGACGTATGGACCAGCAACACCAAACAAAAACTTCAGTTATTAGAACAACTGCTGATATTGTTTAACCCTGCGTTAGAGATACAGAGCACGGATAATTATATTGATTGGACCAGTCTCAGTGTGGTTTATTTAGAATCACCAACTTGGACTAGTCGCAGTGTTCCAATTGGTACAGATAATCCTATCGATGTTGCTACGCTAACATTTAAACTACCTGTGTGGATTAGTCCGCCAGCCAAAGTTAAAAAATTAGGTGTCATACAGAAAATTATCGCCAGCATACACGACAGTGACGGAAATTTATCAACAGACGTCTACAGCGAAGCTAATCTAATGGGACTAAGACAATACTTTACCCCATTAGATTATGGTGTATTATTAATTGGCAATCAATTAACTTTATTAAAAGTGCAGGACATAGAAACACCGCGCGAACCCAATGTTACTACTGATAACCCAGCAGAAACTGCCAGTACTAAAGTTGGCACTCTCGATCAATGGCGTAATTTAGTTAACATATATGGCTCGTTAGAAAATGGCGTTAGCCAGGTTCGACTGTTACAAGAAGATGGTGTCACTGAGGTAGTGGGTACGGTCAGCTATCACCCAACCAATGCTACTATATTATTGTTTAACCCAGACATCGATACATATCCTACTAACACATTGCCCGCTATTAATGCAATCATTGATCCGCAACGTGTAACCATAGACGCTAGCATTACCGCTCCAAGCACAGGTACAAGATATCTGATACTTAACGATGTTGGTAGTTTTGATAACACCCCCGGTAGTGGAGCCAGTGCTTGGAGAGGATCCAATGATCAAGATTTAGTAGCGCATGCTAATGACATTATACAATTCAATGGTACCAATTGGTCAGTTATATTTGACAGCCGTACAGAATCTAATGTACAATATGTAAGTAATCTTACTACTGGAACTCAATATAAATGGTCGGGAACTCAATGGGTCAAAAGTTGGGAAGGCGAGTACAAGGGCGGACTGTGGACACTGGTCATATAGAAGGTGTAGGTACATTTATCTATTGTATCTCTACCCAACGCTATCTTTTCCTCTTGCGCGATTCAAGTAAATATTCTGGTACGTGGGGGGTAGCTGGTGGAAAAATTGATACCGGTGAACAACTACTAGATAGTCTGCACAGAGAATTAGAAGAAGAACTTGGTTATAATTTTATCAATACTAAAGTTATTCCAATTGAAAAGTTTACCAGTGATAATAATCGATTTAGTTACCATACTTTCTTAATACCTGTAGAAGAAGAGTTTGTTCCAGAATTAAATTACGAGCATCGAGGATATTGCTGGGTTAATTTAGAAGATCACCCCAGCCCTCTACACCCGGGAGTATGGCGAACGATTAATTTTAAATCTGTAGCGGAAAAGATTAAAACTTTAGAAAAAGTTTTATTATAGATTTGCTTCGAGTATAAAATCGTTGCGAGATATTGATTTTACATTCGGGCAGTATTTCCAAAGTTCTGGTAGGCTTTCTGTATTATGTTCGGTAACCCGAATAAAATCAATATCATTATAAGTATCAAAAATTAATTTTTTATCGTTAAACCATTTATCATCTAAAACTAAACTTCTTTTAGCATCATACCCATTTGTATCGCTGTAAACGTTATAATTAAAACCCGGAGTATCTTGTCCATCAAACCCCAACATGAATATTTTTTTATGTCCATCAAAACATGCCAAATACAAAGCTGTAGTTCCAGCATCAGTATAAGGATCATGTGGTATTAAATAAAACTTATTTGGATATTCCAATAGATGGATGGCATTAGTATAGACTATATTATCGATAACATATTGACTGTCGGCGATCTCTTTAACAATTTCAGGATGGCCTGACGCCACGAGAAAATCTGGAGTGAAATCTCTATAGAGAGCATTACAGCCATAAGTCTGTGTTGTTTCTGATCCAAGCAACCCGCTGGGTGTTTTAAGATGTGAAAGTTCAAATGCTAATCTGCTAGGTCCATTACCTATTACAACTGCACGATTTGATATTTGATTGTTCGTTACAGCATTAGGGACATGCTCGACTGTGTCCTGCCATATACCATCAGTATAATTTCGATCTGTGACTATTTTTTCGCCTATGTAGTGGGTGCGATAGTGTTTACCAAGTTTTAACATAGATTCTCATTATTGAATGTAAGTTGTATATACTCTAACATTTGCATTGGTCATACCAGTGTTAGTAGTGTAATATAATTGAACATTGCCTGCTAACACATTAGCTGATAAGATTCCCATAGTAGTACCATTATTTACTATGCCATAAGTGGTGATATAGGCATTGTTGTTTTGATCTGTGGTGACTAAGGCTTCATAACTTTCAAAATTTGTGCTGTCTTTTTTAGCACTAACGATATATTTGGCAGTAACGTAGCGTGTTTGTGTGAATGAGTCTACGGTGTATGGCGTAGCATTGGCAACAATATTAACTACTGTACCTCTAACAGCGATCTTAGTATCATTAACTAGGCTTAAAATACCTTCTGCACTTACTGATGTCCTGACTGTTGGTGCTGAGACACCGCCAGTGATATTAGCATAAATTCCTGATGAATCAGAAACATCAAAGACCATATATCCGTTGGCTGAAGCTAAACTTGTGATACTTGAGGTTGTAGTTAATTTACGTACATTAATTGCATCCCCAACTGCAGGTGCTTCTGTAAATGTTAGCGCAGTTCCGGTAATACCGTATGCTGTGACTGGGATCTGTAAGACGCCATTGATACTAACAATACAACTATTGGTTGAGGCAGTATTAGCTAAGGTAAATGTTGTTTGTACTCCGTTACCACTAAATGATTCATCAGTGATAACTGTAGACTGCGCTGCACCTGGAACTGCCCAAATTGATCCATCGAACCATTCAAGATTGCTTAAACTGGTATTGTATCGCAACATACCAGTAACATCAACGTTGCCAGCATTGCCAGGGCGTTGTGCTGTAGTACCAACCGGAACCAATAGTGAATCTGTACTGCGTACTGCAAATGTAGCACCAGGAATAGTTGCTGTATTACCTGCATAACTTGGGCCATTTATAACTGCTGTTTGTGTACCTGGATCAACGAAGAATACTAAACTAGATCCAGTACCTCTAATTTTAAATTGTTCTGACGTTTGTAAATCGTTGATTACTGCACCATTGCCTACAAATAGGTTAGATCCTAGTGCTGTTGTACCAACTATACGAAGTGCACCGTCTAATGAAGATCCTGATGTTCTTGCGCTCTCAACGCGAAGTCTACCTCTGACTGTAGTCAATGACCCAGTTCCAGAACTAAGATTTAATGTAGTTGCAGCACCAAACGCATTAACTGTTGTAGCTACAGTGTTAGCAAGATTAAATGATGATTGTCCAACAACTATGTCTGTAGCATATGGTAAGCTAAGTGTAGTATTTCTGATAGCTGTGGTACCGACACTAGCACCAATTGACAGATTAGCACTTGTTAATAGTTGGGCCTGTGTCGCATTAGTGGTGAATATATTAACATTTGCCTGTGCTCCATCGATCGATGTAAGATTAGGTAACCATAAGTTAGCATTTTGAACTGCGGTAAATCCAGTAGCGGCACCTACTGTCAATGCTGTTGCTGCACCACCAAAGTTTAATGTTGTAGCAGTTGTGTTATATAATGCCTGAGTCGATTGACTACCGACTACTGTTGGGTTATTAATTAATAGTGTGCCGCTAGTAGCACCAATCTCAATGTCAGTACCTGCTTTAAATGCATCAATTACTGTTGGTGTATTTAATAGTAAGAAATTGGTTTGTGCTGTATCTAAATAACTATCGTTAACAAAGATGTTACCATCTATACCTAAACCGCCAGATATAGTTAGTGCACCATTATTGTATGCTGTTGATTTTTTAACTGATTGGACAGTTAAATTGCCCTGTACAGTTGTAGTACCAGCATTGATACCTAATGTAATATTAGCTGCACGACCAAAGTTAATTGTATCAGCTACTGTATTATATAACGCCTGTGTTGTTTGCGTACCAACTACTGTTGGATTATTGATCGTTAATGTACCGCTAGTAGCACCAAATTCTAAATCAGTTGCACCTTTAAATGCATCAACTGTTGTTGGAGTGCCAGCGATCGTGTAAGAGCTAGCTGACGTTTGTAATTGACTACCACCGTGGAAAATGCTACCACCAATACCAGCACCACCAGCTACTATCAACGCACCAGTAGTTGAGCTTGAGCTATCTGTTGTAACTGTTAATGTTAAATTACCAGCTTTGATCGGATCCCACACAGTTCCTGCACCAAATACCACAGTATCAGTGCCTGGTTCTGCTGTATTACTAAAGAATTTCCAAGTGTTGTCTACGTTGTCACGAACCACCCCAGTGAATTGTGTAGAGTTGGCTAGTGTTGATAATCCAGGTCCAGTGAATTTTGAATAAAACCCAATGTCATAATTATATGGATATGTAGTGGCTGTTGATAAAAATAGCAAGGGATCTTCAACTGTGATAACGTTGGCTTGGACCCCAATGATATTAGCCGCATATAAGTTACCACCAACCCATAGGTCTTTGGCGATACTTGCACCACCTTGGATGATCACTGCTCCAGAGGCTGCATTTGTTGAATTTGTTGGACTTGTAAATGTCGCGGCACCACCAACTGTGATCGTGTTGTTAAACTGTGCGGCACCTGCTGTGGTTATCGCACCTGCGATATTAGCCGCACCACCAACGCTGATACCACCGTTTGGAACTACTATAGCACCAAGGCCTTGTGCTGTTGTTGCGATACTTGCATTAGCCCATAGATTATTACTTGCAGCTAATACTGTAAATGTACCAGTTGAAGCTGTAGCGTTACCAATTGGTGTTGCGTTAATTGCAGCAAATTGTGCTAGACCTGCAAGAACATTACCTGATAAGTTAATAGTTGCACCAGTAAATGCTGTGCCAGTGTTGCCAATAAAACCTGCAGCTACATTACCAACTGTTAGATCATTTGCTGTTAATAAGTCTGCCAATACAGTGCTTGCTACTACATTACCAGTAACGTTTAAACTTGCACCAGTAAATGCTGTGGCCGCATTACCAATAAAGCCAGCTGCTACATTACCAAATGTAGCATCGTCTGCTGTTAATAACTGAGCCAATACAGTGGCTGCGACAACATTACCACTGACATTAACCGCACCACCATTAAATACTGTAGCTACTACGTTACCTGTCGTATTAATTTGTCCAGCATTTAATTGTGCTGTTGATATATTACCTGCGGTATTAATATATCCTGTTGCTTTAACCGTAGCAAATGAACCTTCACTTGCTGAAATATTACCTAATGTGTTAATAAGTCCAGTAGCATTTAATGTAGCGACAGATACTTGGCTAGCAGATAAGTTACCTGCGGTATTGATCAATCCAGTTGAATTGATCGCTCCAAATACACCAACCGCTGCTGAAATATTAGCTGTGGTATTAATGAACCCTGTGGTAATTAAACTACCAATTGATGTTACATAGTCAACTGTAAGATTACCAAGACGTAAATTAGCAAAGTTGCTTTGATTGATATTACCGTAGGTCGTACCAGTTTCTGTCGTGCCTACTAGGCGGAATTCTTTATTAAACTCGTTCCAGATCAGTGCTGTATTTTGTAAGCTACCACGATTGAATACAAAACCTAAATCGTAAGTGTTAGTGCCTGAGAACGCATTGTTCAATACGATCAGGGGATCGTTGACGTAGGTGTTAGTTGAAGCAACAGTTAGGTATGTACTGGCACCTTGGACAGTCAAGTTACCAGTGATAGTAACGTCTGATGTCATTGTTAGGTTAGCATTAAATAAGCTACCTACGATAGATCCTGGAACGATTTTAGCATTGGCATAGATCGTTGAATCAAAGATCTGATTATTCTTAATTCTGGTTAATGCACTTGGCATGGGGTTAGCTCCGCAAAAAGTATTATTACACTATTTTTACAGCCTGCGGTTCCATATCCCCTGGGGCGTGTGATGTGTGTTTAGTAGTATTTAGCAGAGTTTTGATATTTTTGATTACAATACACCAATTATAATGTAAATGTTCCTGTTGTATTATACAATGTTGTTGCACTACCGGTTACCACAGCGCCAGCTGAGCCTTGAGATCCAAAATTGCCGGTCCCATTGACTACTAAGGTAGCATTTTGTCCTATACCACCACCATCGCTTTGTCCAGGCTCACGATTCCCCCAACCAGCACCACCACCACCACCACCACCAAATACTCCACCACTTTGATTATAAAGTGTAACTGTCCCTGCTGATTTACTCAATGCCAACCCACCATTTCCACCATTGCCACCTCCGGCATTATTAGATCCGCCGCCACCTCCACCACCACCACCTCCGGTTACGGTGCCATAGTTATAGATATTAAAAATTAGTGCTGTAGCAATACTAATTGCTGGGCCACCGTCGCTGCCTGGAGATCCGTTAACTCCCGGATAACCGCCTGAATTACCGTAAGAATTTGGATTTGGTATATTTCCACCAAAACCGTTTCCGCGAGCATTACCTGCCTGCTCATAGTATCCACCTTGATTATTTCTACCACCAGCACCACCAGCACCGTAGACGGTGCCGCTGTTATTTAACGTAACTGTATCTGCGGTATTTAATCCTGTAATAATCAATGCCGCACTACCAGTTGATGTGCTGTATAAAGAAACTCCAGAATTTACCACAAAAGTTATGTCCATAATACCAGCTACATATCCTGGAACAGCAGAAGTGTTGAGTGTATAATTTGTTGTATCTGATGATATTGTAATTGTTACTGCGATTCGTCGTGTAGCACCATAGAAATTACTTAATCTAATAGCACCGCTAGTTGGAACATTATTATTTGTAATAGCATTAGGAACCAATGCCCCGCCACGATAATAATCACTGAGTTTATACGGAACGGTATCTTGGAATTCTGAGGCTATGTCAGATATTTTAATAATACCAGAACTAGGTAATGCCATGGTATTATTCCTAGGTTATATTACCAAAAGCAATTACGTCACCAGTTACTGTTAAATTTCCGTTGGTTTCTAAACTCATCTTATTAACACCGTTGTAGGCAAAATAAAGTTTAGTGCCGGTTTCACGGACACTCCATCCTGAGAATACTACGTTGCTAGATACCGTGATATTACCCGTAACAGCCAGATTACCTAGTGTGCCGACTGTGGTAATATTGGGTTGGCTAGCAGTTGTGATCGTGCCTGCTATGTTACCAACCTGTAGATTAGCGTAAGTGGCATTGGTAAAATCAATCGTAGTTGTTGGTTCTGCTACTACGTTAGCAAACAGTTTCCAAACCCCATCTGTGGCATCACGGACAAATCCTGTGTGTTGATAACGAACAGCACTGGTAAATGCACTAACGAACCCAATGTCTAATGTATCCGCTGGATTGTCATCAGCTAGATAGATCATGCTGTCATTAATAATTAAATTATTAGCATTGATAGTTGTTAAATTACCATTGACAAATAAATTACCAATGACGGTTAAATTACCACCTATGGTCACAGCACCACCTAGGTAAGCTGATAAATTAACATTACTGTAGTTTGTATATGATTGTGTTTGTGAGTATGCGGCTACATTGACATTTGAATAATTAGTATAACTTTGTGTGGTTGTATATGCGGCTACATTGACATTTGAATAATTAGTATAACTTTGTGTGGTTGTATATGCGGCTACATTGACATTTGAATAAT
>Ga0209500_10000733_pt1 | contig 27122 bp, 29 predicted proteins | sample S_140212_EF_Meta_FD_187323 | JGI IMG/M metagenome (GOLD analysis project Ga0209500, IMG submission 187323) | Freshwater microbial communities from Lake Simoncouche, Canada to study carbon cycling - S_140212_EF_MetaG (SPAdes) (version 2) | ecosystem: Environmental > Aquatic > Freshwater > Lake ...
CCCAGGTGTACAAGTCAGTGTAATTGACCAAAGTAATTACACGCCCGCTGCTGCTAGCTCAGTACCGTTTATTTTGTTGGCAACTGCAGAGAACAAAGTCTCTGGTGCCGGTACAGGAATCGCTCCAGGAACATTGGCTGTTAATGCCAACAAGCTGTATTTGATGACAAGTCAGAGAGACTTGTTATCTACGTTTGGTGTTCCATTCTTTTACAATACCACAGCTGGTACTCCTATTAATGGATACGAACTCAATGAATACGGTTTACTAGCCGGTTATTCGGCATTAGGAGTTACCAATATTGCCTACGTAATGCGAGCTGACATTGACTTAGCCGCTCTTACAGCAACACTAAATCGTCCAGTGGGTGCTCCTGCTAATGGCAGTTACTGGTTTGATACTACCAACAGTGTTTTTGGAATCAATGAGTGGAATCAAACCACGTCTGCATTTACCAAATATACACCTAGTGTTATTACCGACACTGTTTATTTAGAAACTTTAAGTACTGTGCCCTTGGCCAGTTATGGTAGTATTGGGGACTATGCTGTTGTTGCAACTAACATATACAACCCACTTTATTACAAGCGTGGTGGTCCTACTACAGCTCAAGCACCAGGATGGTTACAAGACGGTGCCAGCGCAGGAGATCTGTACAATACCTGGGTCTTGGTTGGCAGCGATGAATGGAAAACAGCTTGGCCTACCGTACAAGGTACATTGGCTCCAACTAGTTTAACTCCAGGTAATAGTTTTGCTATCAATGATGTTACGATTACAGTTCCTTCTAGTCCTAACAACACAGTAACAAATTTAGTTACTCAGATCAATTCCTTTAGCGACACTACTATTCCAGGCGTTTATGCTGCTAACATCGGCGGAAAACTAACTTTATACGCAGATAGTCTTGCTACCAATGATGGTAGTACAGAAGGCACAGGTGTCATTGCTATTAATAATGTTAGCGGTACACCTCTTGCTGTTTTAGGTATTACAACAAATCAATACGCAGCCCCAACATATTTTCATGGTTACAATTACCAAGCACCAAGATGGCGTACTACAGATACACAGCCAGAACCCACTGGCAGCGTGTTCCAACAAATGAATGCTGTCAACAGAGGTATGTTGATTGAAGTTAAACGTTACGACAGTGTCTTGGGCGCATTTGTGTTACAAGCCTGTCCAGTATATGATACCGATTCGGATGCTATATATTCCTTGGATCCAGTGACTGGTGGTTCGGCTATTCCTGCTGGTACCACGTATGCACAGGTTGACCCTTATAGAAATGCTACCGGTGGTTTTCAAATCCTTGAAAGACTTGCCACAGGTCCTACCGTGGTCACAGGTGCCACAGCCAACCCAACATTTATTCAAGGTTCTACCTTTCAGCTCAGGGCTTCACAAGCAGAAACCGCCCAATATACAACTTTGGTAACCGCAGTCATTCAAGGAACCACAAGTGCTGATTTTGTTGCTGCTGTAAGTGCTGCCGCAGTGCCAAACGTGAGCGCATCGGTTAATGATGCTGGTCAAATCGTAATGACACACGCCTTGGGCGGAGACATTTACATGATTGATGGCACCAATACCCCACTTGCTGATGCAGGAATTAACACTACTTGCGTAGGTGTACGTCAATATGCAGTCAACGGTGTTGGTATAAGTCTCAGCAATTGGGTCAGTTCGCCTACATTTACCTATACTGCTGCTGCTAGTCAACCCAACATTGATCCGCTCAATGGCACCTATTGGTATTACAGTGATGCTACCACAGTGGATATCATGATTCAAAACAATGGTGATTGGTACGGTTATCAAAATGTAACCAACGATGTACGCGGTTTTGACCTGAGTCTAACTAATGCTGCCGGACCAATATTTTCAGCTACAGTACCGACCACACAGACCGACGAAGCAGAAAGCCCATTGGTCTATGGCGATTTATGGATCAATACTGCAGATTTGGAAAATTATCCAGTGATCAGCCGTTGGCAAAGTGTAGACGGGCAAAATCAGTGGGTACAGATCAACAATGCTGACCAGACCACAATCAATGGCGTGTTGTTTGCTGATGCAAGGTGGGCACCTAACGGTACCACCGATCCTATCACAGATCCTATTCCACCAATTGCTACAGGATCAACACCGTTGATCACTAGCAACTACCTGGACCTTGACGCACCAAATCCAGACCTATATCCAGAAGGAATATTATTGTTTAACACACGTAGATCAGGATTTAACGTCAAGTCATTTGCAGTTAATTACTTTAACGCTACAGACTATCCTTCACCGGATGTGTTGCCTAGCCAAACTAATACTTGGCTTACAGCGTCAGGACTCCGTGCAGATGGTAGCCCTAACATGGGACGTCAAGCACAACGTCATTTGATCGTCCAGGCATTGAGAGTGGCAATTGACACAAGTACACAGTTGCGTGAAAATCAAGCACAGTACAACCTGATTGCTTGCCCACAGTATCCAGAGTTGGCACCCAACATGGTGGTGCTCAACAATGATCGTGGAGACACTTCGTTCAGCGTGATTGACACACCTCTGCGCTTAAATCCAGCAGATGTAGTGGCCTGGGCCACCAACAACAACGGATTAGGCATTGCTGCAGGTGATGGCAACCAGGCTCAGGGTGATGCATACTCGGCTGCATTCTATCCAAGTTGTACCACAACTGACCTAACAGGTAACGTAGTAGTTACTGCACCAAGTCACATGATGTTGCGTACTATTATCCGCAGTGACAGTGTTGCTTATCCATGGTTTGCACCAGCTGGTTTACGCCGTGGTGTGGTAGACAATGCACTACAAATTGGTTATCTTGATGCAGTATCAGGTGAATTCCAACCCCTAGGTGTAAATCAAGGCCTACGTGATGTATTGTACAGCAATAATGTCAACCCAATTACATTCATACCAGGCACAGGTATTGTAAACTTTGGTAATCATACCTTACAAGGTAATGCTACAGCACTTGATCGTATCAATGTGGCACGTTTAGTAGCATTTATCCGTGGTCGTTTAGAGATTATTGGTAACCAATACTTGTTTGAACCTAACGATACAATCACTCGTGCAGCGATCACCAATCAGGTAACATCACTCATGATTGATTTGGTCAACAAGCGTGGCCTGTATGATTACTTGGTTGTTTGTGATTTGACCAACAATACCCCAGCAAGTATTGATCGTAACGAGCTGTATGTTGATATCGCCATTGAGCCGGTTAAGGCTGTGGAGTTTATCTACATACCAATGCGTATTCAGAACACAGGAACTATAGCAGCACAGGCATCAGCGTAATTGATACTGGGCAAATTAAGTCAAAATTTGCCCAGACAACACGCCATAAATAAAAGCATATTAGGAGAATAAACAAATGGCAACAGCCTCATTAACAAAACTAACAGTACCGTTGGCCAGCGATCAAAGCAGTTCGGCACAAGGTTTGCTGATGCCAAAACTCAAGTATCGCTTTCGCGTTACTTTTTTGGGCCTGGGTGTAACACAACCTACAACAGAATTGACCAAACAAGTCATAAGTTTTACACGCCCAAATGTTACATTTGACAACATTGATCTTCCTATCTATAACAGTACCATACGTTTGGCCGGCAAACATAGCTGGACAGACATTACCTGCGAAGTACGTGATGATGCTGGTGGCAACGTAAGTCGATTGGTTGGCGAACAACTCCAGAAGCAATTGGACTTCCTTGAACAAAGCAGTGCTGCTTCGGGTATTGACTACAAGTTTACCACAGTATTCGAAGTGCTTGACGGCGGCAATGGTACTAATGCTCCTATCGCACTTGAAACCTGGAATATCTTAGGTTGCTACCTACAAGGTGTTAACTATAACGATGCCAACTATGGCACAGGCACTGAGCCGATGACTGTGAGCATGACTATCCGCTTTGATAATGCTCTTCAACTCTCTGCCGGTGTTGGTACACCAGTTCCTAGACAAGTCAACGACGTAGCCACAGGTTAATACCCTATGGCATTCGGCCAAAACAATCTACAATCATTTCCGCCTGATCAAGGGCTGAGAGACTATAATCACGCTAGTAAAACTTTTAGATCTAGCGGATATGATCTTGCACCTCGCAATAAGTTTTTATTCCATGTTTATTTTAATTTAAACACTAATATACCGGCAGTAGCTAATTTACTATCCGGCGGCAAAGGCAGCTCCATTAGTGTCATGGTTAAATCTGCTCAGTTACCAGGTTACACAATTGATGTAGCCCAAATGAATCAGTACAATCGCAAACGCCTGGTACAGACAAGAATTAATTATAATCCAGCACAAATTGTTTTTAATGATGATAACAGTGACCTTATACGCAACATGTGGTATCAATACTATCAATACTACTACAGTGATCCAACTTACAAATATGGTAACACTCCTAACCAATCTGGTGTACTAGGACAAATCCAGGTACCTGATGTAATGGGAGGTGCTAGTTATACGGCCAATGATATCTATTCTGCCAGCAGAGGAATACAACATTGGGGACTCAGTGGCCAAGGTTACAACAATCCGTCACTGCAGAGTTTGGCCACATCGTTACTCACAGGGCCTGCTAGCGGACAATTGCCATTTTTTAATGATATCACTATCTATGGTATGAGCCAAAAGACCTATGCTCAGTATACTATGATTAATCCATTGATCACCGAATGGACACATGATCAGTACGACTATAGTCAAGGTAATGGCATTATGACTCATACCATGAACATACGTTACGAAAATGTCAAATATTATTCTGGTGCCATTGGTGGTGCACAGCCTAGCGATCCTGTTACAGGGTTTGCTGATCCTGCTCATTATGATGTTGTGCCTAGTCCAATTGCCGTACCAGGGTCAACAGCCACTGTCGAAAGCCAAGGTACTGTACGCCTAAGTCCAAATGGTAGCAAACAAGATCTACAAGCTCTGTCTACTGGTCAAAATACTTTACAAAATGTAATTGGTGCTGTTGGTCAAGGACTAGTTCCAACAGCCAGTGCTTTCCTAGGTGGTGCTCTGGCAGGAAGTGGTGCATTTACACAAAATTTGTTGTCGGGGCTTGCTCCGGCACTGGCCGGTGGAACTATAGATGCCGCACGACAAGCTGCAGGTGCTGTTGGCGGATTCCTCTTCCCAAGTCCTACCCAACCATTAGGAGATCAAAACGAAGCTCAACAAGAAGCCGGCGGTACAGGTGGCAATGCCGACGCTCCGGTTGCCGCCGCTCCTGAATATAACGCTTACAACGACGCAGCATATTAATCATGGCCTCGGTAAACGCTGTCAACAACAAAACTGATTTAACAGTACAAATCTTTGATCGATTCTACGGGTATCAACAACACGTACCTGTAGACGAATATGATTCGGTGCTGAGTTATTTTAAATCAGTGTTTGGTTCACTTGAAGCCGCTGGCAATTTTACTGTGTCGGTATTTCGTATCAGTCACGCAACTAATATTCCTGTAATGACTTTGCTACAGCAATTTCAAGGTCAAAGTGCTCCAGAGATTACGTTGACACTGGCTTATTATCTAAATGGTATAAGAAGTCGTAGTACCTTGTTAGGGCTTAATGTTCCTACACAACCCAATTATTATGTGGCAAGAAATATTAGGACTTGACCTATGCCTAATTTTCGTCAAGGTGCCTACACTGTAAAAAATCCTGGCAAGTATGTAGGCAAAGGCACACCCAGATATCGCTCTGGTTGGGAACTTACTTTCATGATGTTCTTGGACAACAATGATAATGTACTACAGTGGGCCAGTGAAAGTGTAGCAATTCCTTACCGCAATCCCTTAACTGGTAAACAGAGCATGTACATTCCAGATTTTTTAGTAACGTACCGCGGACGTAATAACACCACTGTTGCTGAATTGATCGAAATCAAACCCAAAAAACAAAGTCTAGTTGAAAGCAAAGCCTCAGATCGTGATCGTGCTATAGTGGCTGTAAACTATGCCAAGTGGGATAGTGCAACCAAATGGGCTAGACGAAATGGCCTTACGTTTAGAGTAATTAACGAAGATCAGATTTATCATCAAGGTAGCAAAAAGACCGGTAAATAGGTCATGACACGTAAATTAGAAGAATTATTTGATTTTCCATCCAGCGAGGATTCTACTCCAGAATCTAACACAGAACCAACACGTACACAGCTGGCAGAAATAGATGCTACCATAGACAAAATTGATGCTGCACTACCTACAGTCCGTGATCTTGCCACAGGAGATGGTGAATTAGATGACTTGGCTAACATGGCCAAAGAAAGCTATGATAATCTAATGGATTTGGGTATGCAGGTTGATAGTAGATACGCTTCAGAAATATTTACAGTGGCCAGCAATATGCTAGGACATGCTATCACAGCCAAAACAGCCAAGCTGAACAAGAAGTTAAAAATGGTTGATCTACAGTTGAAGAAGTTAAAAATGGATCAAGATCAAGCCAGCAAATCTGGTGACAGCCCCACAGAAACAGCACACGGACAAGTGTTAAGCCGTAACGATTTATTGGAACGTTTGATAGCCTCCGGCACACAAAACAATAACAAAGCATAAATATCATATAGGGATACAAATATGAAAAATTTTCAACAATACCTCACTGAAAGTGAAAGAACCTACAATTATCGTATTAAAATTGTAGGTGATGTGGCTCCAGATTTTGTCAAGGCCTTAGAAGGCAAGCTCGCACAGTTTGACATTATAAAGATTAGCAAGCCAAAAACTACACCAGTTCAACTTAGTCCTGCTGACTTTCCTAAGCACAGCAACGATAGTGTGACCAGTATGGACGTAGAATTTCGATATCCAGCCATTGAGCCACAGATCAAACAAATCGCTCAATTGTTGATGATGGATCCAAACAGAATTATCATGTTGACCACACCACACGAAGAAGGTATGGACAGTGAACGTGAGCGTGTTGCCGCACAAAATAAAGATTTATTGGATTCAGATTACCCTGCTGATACTCCAGAACAAAAAGCCCTGATTGCGGATTACTCGGCACCATATGATGAGCATGCAGTATTGAAAAACACATATCGTAGTGACTTCACAGTGGCCGGTGGCAAAACACCGCCAGCAAAAACCACAAATGATTTGCCAATGGGCAATGCAAGCCCAATGACCAAGACAAAACGTCCACCACGTCCAGCCACTGGTGCCCAACCCCGAGGATAACACGATGACATTTTTTTACGACCTAAACAAACGATTAGCTGATTTGGCCAGTAAGCAAGATGCAACCCAGTTAGCCGAATCTAAACAAGCTGAAACTGTTGCTCAATCTCCACTGACCCAAGCATTAAACGAAGCCCAGGCTAAAAGACTTCCAGGATTGCCAATTACTCAAAAAGATGTAGAGAAAAAGTTTGGCGGATCCATGATAAAAATGGCTCAAGCGGCCAAGGAAGCTGGTTTTAGTGATGCTAGAATTAGACAGGCTATGGATGACTTAAAGCAAGGTAAAAATCCTAATGATGTTGCTGAAACTGGGTATAGTGCCAAAGCTGGTCGTGCCGGTAAAGACCTAGGCAAGCCTGGCAAGAACTTTGCCAAGATTGCCAAAGGTGCTGCCGAACGTTATGGTAGTAAGGCCGCCGGCGAGCGTGTGGCTGGTGCAGTGCTAAACAAGTTGCGTCATCCCAAAGAAGATATTGAAAACGAAGGCAATGCATTTACAGGCGCATTGGCCAAGACACCCAAAGGTGGTAAGTTCAAAGTAGGTGGCAAAGAATTCACAGACACAAGTAGTCTGGAAGAAGGCATGTGCCCCGGTTGCGGTTGCTCGCCATGCAAGTGCGACAGCATGGAAGAAAGTGCTTTACAGGCCTATCTTGGTAAAAAGAAGTATGGCGATCAAGGTATGAAGGCACTACAACAAGCCGGTCGTGACCATGCGGGCAAAGAAAAAATGGCCAAGATCCGTGCCAAGTATGACAAAATGGACGAAGGCGATATGGAAGAAGGCAATGCCTTTACTGCCGCATTAAAAGCAACACCCAAAGGTGGCAAATTCAAGGTTGGCGGCAAGGAATTCACAGACACTAGTGATCTTGAAGAAGGTTTCAAAGAAATGGATGCTTGGTTGGCCAGTCGCGAAAAAGAAAAAGGCACCGGCAAGTTTGATAAGAAAGAACGTACCCTGCCTGGCGGAACAAAAGCCACAACATATACTCGTCGGCACGAAGATGACGAAGAAGACAAGGACGATGAAGTCAAGAGTGATGCTCCTAAGAAAAAAGGCCGTCCAAAGTCAGCCGCACCAAAAGATTCTGAGCGTGTGACCAAAGGCAGCCACAAGTATAAAACAGTTGATGGCAAGCGTGTCAAGAAAGAAAAAACCAAAGAAGATCTCGACAGCGACGGTGTGTTAATGACTCGTTCTACCAACTGTTCTAGCGAAAGTGCTATCCCTGTAACAGATCGTGGTGAATACGATGACGAAGCTGGCATGACCAAAGACTCCTTGCATACTATTATTCGCCATGCTCGAGAACTTGAACAAGCACTTCGTAGCAATGAAAACTTGCCAGAATGGGTACAAGAAAAAGTTGGACAGATCAAAGGCATGATGAGCAGTGTCACTGACTATATTATCAGCACACACGAGCGTGATGTGGAACATCGTACAGGCCGAGAAGGACTAACAACTGTAATTCCTGAGAAAGCAGTTAGTCAAGCACAACGCAGAGCCGCTGGCATTGCACATGCCGCACAAAAGGGTGAAATCCCCAAGAGCAAGTTGCGTGGTGCGTCAAAAGAAATGGCCAAAATGCCTCAAGGTGAGCTACACAAATTTGCTGCAACCAAAGAAAAAGGCCTGCCTAAGAAAGTCAAAGAAGGTGGCAAACCAGACTTCTTAGACTTAGACAAAGATGGCAACAAAACTGAGCCAATGAAAAAAGCTGCCAAGGAAAAGTCTTCAAACAAAGAAGAAAAAGTTGATGAAACAACAGTAGCCGGATCAGTGGCCACAGCACCAGCTACTACTAAGAAATCTTCTGGTGGCATGCAGTTTGGCAAAGGTGTTTACGAAAGTATCAACAATCAAGTTGAATCAATGATCACTGAAGGTATCGATGTTGCTGACACAATTGCAGAAAACGAAGGCAAAACTATCACAGTAACAGCATCGGGCCCAGAAGCAGATATGTTGATGCAGTTGTTGAAAGCAGCTGGATTGTCGGGCCAAAGTCAAGGTTGTGGATGTGGGCAAACACCATGTGGTTGCGAAACAGTCGACGAAGCCTACGGCGACACAGACGAAACATTAAACAATCCAGATTGGCCAACCGACACAGAAACACTTGCAGCACAGCCTGAGTTACGCACATATTCAGGTGGATTGAATGGTCCTAAGAGTACCGGACAGTCAACAACACCAGTATTGGCTAGTCAACTGCGTCGTCAAATCAGTATGGAAGAGTCAGTCGAGCTTGAGCGTAGTTTGTTCAAGACTTGGAAAAATTATAAAGGTTAATCAACATGGCTATTCAAGTAATCAACACCGCAGGTAATGTATTATGGACCACAGACAAAGCTGAAATTAATGCTGAAAGTAACAATGTGACTTATCAAGTCAATATCACTGCACTAGGTACAGCCAATGCTGTGGGTAACTTGTATGCCAATGTAGTATCCGTGCCCAACGGAACCATAAGAGAAATTTATGTAGGTGCCGGCAACTATTTGATTATGGCCGGCAGCAATTTTACAGTTCGCGCATTAGGCACACAAAGTTCAGCACAATACAGCGAATTTAACTCCGCAGGACAGTAACCATGCGAGCCCGAGAGTTTATTGCCGAAGGCAGTAGAGGCGAAGTCAGGGCATCTGCCGCTCATGACTTTGAAAAGGCACATCCTGGTATGGTTGGCCCGGGCGGCAAAGGCGATGTGTATTGGGGTCGTTACTACGATCATTATCGCGTAGCCACATTGGCTGGAATGGGCCTAGACGAAATTGCCAACATGGACGAAATTGGATTTTTTGGCAACCTACCAATATTCAGTGCCTACACCGAACATGATCGCAAAAAACTTACAGCAATCATGAAAAAACTCAAGATGAAGCCTAAGGACTATGTCAGCACAGGCAGTCATGAATCAGACGATACCAACCACACAAGCCCAGTAACTGCGTTCAAGGGCTACGCAAAGTAACATGTGCATAATCATCGCCAAATACTTTGACGGTATTGGATGGGCCGGTGCCAAAAATCGCGACCGTAACTATACACCTGTGCTAGACTTCATTGAATCAGACGAAGACGGCGTTGAACGTATGATGATGCACGATGAAATCACCGGCTACAAAGAAGGTATCAACAGCCACGGTATCAGTATCTTAAACACCAGCCTTGATGTGTATGACGATGAAAGCGAAGTAGATGCTGGCACCGCCAAGTCAAGCCCGGATGGACGAACTATCGCCGAGGCATTATCACAGAATAACGCACTAACGGCAGCAAAAATCATCGTCAAAAGAAAAATGGGTGGGTTTACCATGGTGTTCGATCATGACAATATGTACTTGATTGAAGCCAGTGATTGGGATGGAACCAAGCCCTATCAATACGTAGCAAAACGAGTGCCTAACGATCAAGTGGTCGCTAGATCCAATCACGGTGTTTGGTTGCCTGATGCAGGATATCAACGTCGACCCGATAATCGAAGCGAAACACTCAGTAGAATCAGCAGCGAAACTCGTCTGCTATTGGCTGAAGCTGTAGTAGAATCAGCTCAAGATCCTGAAGATTTAGTGGATGGCATGTGTCAAGTTTACATCAATGACTCCCAGCTAAATATAATGAGGACCAGCACAGAAAAAAAGAAAATGCGGACTACTAGCCAGCAGTTATGTGTGCCCAAGGAGCGGACACTGTATTGCAGACCAGTCAGTAGTCACTCAAAATTTGATTTTTGGAGGCTTAATCGTCCCAACACCGGTGTCTGGGTTGAGATACTAAGTAATCGTGCTTTATGGCAGAACACCCAAGGTGATCCTCCGTTTGGTCAAATGAAACTAAAGGATGTAAAATGAGAGCTCGTGAGTTTGTAGCAGAGGCAAAGTTTGGTTCAGCACAGGATGTGCCAGCCAACGCTAAAAAGTTACCAAATCATCAGGCCACAGCCATCAAGGGTGCTATTAGCATGCCCGACATTAGTATGACCAAGCAAGGCGGCAGTCCTTATACACAATGGCGTTTTGGTATTGCTATGGCAGGTGCTCCTGACTTCCCGACAGAACCAGCTGGTGCGTTTGCTGGCGACCCGCTATTGGCTACCTACACTGATGTAGAACTAGATATTATTAATGCTGCGGCCAAATCAGTTGGTGCCGGACATGTTAAAAAACTCACAGACAATCGTAGCACTGAACACGAAGGTGTTTATAAAGTAAGCCCTGTTCGAGCGTTTAAAGGATATGGTAGATGAGAGCTCGAGAGTTTATCACTGAAGAAAAAACCTTGCCGTCGGAGCAGGCAGATCCTATGAATCATGTGTTTGTATTACCAGGAGTGCAATCCAGCGATCCATATCAAATCTATAGACTGGGTGTGGCCATGGCCCGTGCCCGAAGTAATGCAGGAACTGATGGTATTACCGATAAGTTACCTGCATGGTCAGCAGAAGCCGCGTTTGGCGAAGACGCTGTGATTGCAGGATTTAATGCCAGTGTTGAACCAATAATTGATCAAGCATTAAAAATGATAGGACTGCCCGATAAAAAAATACAAATAAGCACACCAAACAGTTTGGAACCTAAATCAGTAAATTATCAAAGTCCTGTAACAGGCTTTAAAGGCTATCCAAGATAATGGCAAATCCACCTCCACCATATTCGGATCTTACTGGCATAAGTCGCACAGTAATGAAGGACAACGCACAGGAGTCTGTGACCAACTACAACGGCAATGCTAGACCTGCTGAAATGACAGTTAATATCAATACCAATGAAATGTATATTGGCAATGCCACAGGTGCTCTTACCAAAGTAATACAAGTTACCGGTGCCAACACTTTTCTAGGTAATGTCCGTGTGGCCAATAGCACAGCAGGATTAAATCAACTGTATTTTAATTCTGCCACAGGCGAAATTGTATACTATCAACCTTGACATGAAAAAATTACTTTTAATATTACTCTTTACACCATTATTGTCTGTAGCACAGATCAACGCTCAATGTCCACAGTTCACGGCCAACGGCACACCCGAGTATCAAGCCCAACCCGGCGACCAAGAGTTATGCAAAACAAACTACGCTGTAATCCATCGTTGCTCAGTCAAAGCACCTGTGGCAGTGTTTGAACGGTTGACCATGGCCGCAATGACTGGTCCTGCCAAACGAAAGAATGACTTCCGTCCAGATCCTGCTGTTACACCCAACTGCTCGGCCACTTTGGCCGACTATGCCACAGTGGGCCGCACACACGATCGCGGACACATGGCACCTGCTGGTAACAACACACAGAATGATGCTATCATGTCAGAGTCATTCTTCCTGTCAAACATGGTAGCACAAGTGGCCAACAACAATCGTGGTGCGTGGCGTTTATTAGAATCTGCTGAACGTCAATGGGCCGCACAACCTGGCACAGATTTTTATATCATTAGTGGTGGCATTTATGATCAAGGGCACCCTGTGGTAGGGAACGGTCTTGGCATTCCTACTCGCCTATACAAAATCATTATTGAAAAAAATAGTCGTCAAGTTCAGGCCTATCTAATGCCTAATGGCCCTATCAACCCAGCAACAGATTGGCCTAAGTATCAAACAAATATGGCTACCATTGAACAAGCTACTGGGATGAAATTTAACTTAGGGCAATAAATAAAGGTGTAGTTCGCGATGCGTCAACATCCAACTACTCTAACACTGTAAAGGAGTGCCAGCAATGATATTTAACAAAAAACACCCACCATCTGGTTATTATGTTTATGCTTATCTACGAAAGTCTAACCTAACACCTTATTATATAGGTAAGGGCAAAGATATTAGGGCAGTTGAAAAACATAATATTACGGTTCCAAAAGATTCTACCAAGATAATCATCCTTGAATCTAATTTAACAGAAATTGGAGCATTTGCCATTGAGCGTAGGCTCATACAATGGTGGGGTCGTAAAGACATTAACACCGGTATTCTTTTAAACAAGACAGACGGAGGTGACGGTGCATCCGGACGCATAGCAAAGAAAGGTGCAGAATCTCCGCTGTATGGCAGAAAGCGTCCAGAATTTAGTAAGATGCTGACCGGAAAAAAACGACCAGAACATGCAGAAACAATGAAAGGTCGCATGGCCGGCAAACAAAATCCACGCTTTGGAAAACCTGGAACATTTGCAGGAAAAACTCACAGCGAAGAAGCATTGGCTAAAATGCGTAAACCAACAGGCCCTCATTTAAAACAACGAGAGCCTTTAACTTGTCCACACTGTCAAAAAACTGCCGATTCAAGTAATGCCAAACGTTGGCATTTTAATAACTGTAAACTCAAAACACTCATAATTACAATATGAGCAATTTCTACTGTGCAGCCCCTTGGCGAGGCTTGCATATCAATCCACGTGGTGACGTTAAAACCTGCTGTGCCGGTAATCCTAACATGCTGGGCAATCTAAACAACAAAGGCATAGAAGAAATTTTAGACGGCCCTGTACTAAAAGAAATTAGATCTGCGTTACAACGAGGACATACACACCCGTATTGCATAAATTGTGTGGATCGCGAAAGCAAGGGCAGTGACAGTGAACGTACCTGGCACAACAATATCAATTCAGGGTTTGATACTCGTAACGCTGGCATAGATTACCAATACCCTACCCTATTAGACATACGCTGGAACAGCACTTGTAATCTCAGTTGTAACTATTGCAGTCCTGCAGACAGTTCTAAATGGGCCGCTTTGAAAAAAATTCCAATAAACAACAATACCAAAAATTATTATTTAGAAGTTTGTGATTTTATTGAAAAAAATCATCAACACGTAAAAGAAGTTGCATTGGTCGGCGGCGAACCTTTATTGTTACCAGAAAATGACCGCCTGTTAGATGTGATACCCGCAGATGCAGTAATAACTATTATAACCAATCTTAACACCCCGCTGGAAAACAATAGCATATTTAAAAAATTAGCACAACGCCGTCGAGTAGGATGGTCAATGAGTTTTGACAACATTGGCCCTAGATTTGAATATGTACGATCGGGTGCCAACTGGGATCTTCAACTACACAATCTTGATCTCGTACAGGATTTAATCAAAAATAATGGACACTGGGGTGGCCTACATGCAGTATATAATCTATACAATGCCACTAGACTAGTTGAGTTTAAACAGTTTGCCACTGCACGTGGATTATCAATTAAATGGCAAAATTTGGATGGCCCTAAACTATTGGATCCACGAGTATACGGAAAAGAAATTGCTAGATTGGCCGCAGAAGAAATCAACCGTGTATTTGAAAGTTGTATCATAGATGATGAAGAACAGCTTTTATTTAAAACTGCCCTTGGACAATATCAATCTGTAACAGACAATAGCACATCCGCTCTAGTAGAATTAAAAAAATTCATTGAACAAATTGAACAGTATCACCCTGACCAGCAAGGAAAGTTTCATGAACTATGGCCCGAAATAAGTAGTTTATTATGAGTCAAACTGAATCAACCTTAGTCAAAGCACCGTATCGTCGACACCACTGGACCGATGAGCAATTGGCTGAGTTTATGGCCTGTGCCGATCCTGCCACCGGTCCGCAGTATTTTATGGATCACTTCTTTCATATACAACATCCTACCAAAGGTAAAATGCTGTATCATCCGTTCGACTATCAAAAACGTCTGATCAACACCTATCATAACTATCGCTATTCTATCTCAATGATGCCGCGACAAACTGGTAAGAGCACCAGTGCCGCCGGATACCTGCTATGGATGGCCATGTTCCGTCCTGACAGTACGATTCTTATTGCTGCTCACAAGTATACAGGCTCGCAAGAGATCATGCAACGTATCCGTTATGCTTATGAACTATGCCCAGATCATATCCGTGCAGGTGTTACCAGTTACAACAAAGGTAATTTGGACTTTGAAAACGGAAGCCGTATAGTTTCAACTACCACAACAGAAAACACCGGTCGTGGTATGAGTATTACACTACTGTACTGTGACGAGTTTGCGTTCGTGCGACCCACCATAGCCAGAGAATTCTGGACCAGTATCAGCCCTACACTGGCCACAGGTGGTAAGGCAATTATCACAAGTACACCAAACAGTGATGAAGATCAGTTTGCGTTACTGTGGAAAGGTGCTCTTAAATGCGAAGACAGCTATGGCAATCCTACCGAGTTAGGCATGAATGGATTTCGAGCCTATCGTAGCTATTGGAATGAGCATCCAGATCGTGATGAAACCTGGGCCGCAGAACAGCGGGCACAACTAGGTGATGATCGTTTCCGTCGTGAGATGGGTTGCGAATTTATCATCAACGATGAAACACTCATAGCTCCAGCCAAGCTCCTAGACCTACGAGGACACGAACCTCTGTATAAAACTGGACAGGTACGATGGTACCAGCGACCTAAAAAAGATCGCATTTATGTAGTCTCTTTAGATCCTAGTCTGGGCACTGGCGGTGACCCTGCAGCTATACAAGTGTTTGAAGCCAATACCACAGAACAAGTAGCTGAATGGCGTCATAATCGAACCACTATACCTGAACAAGTGCGTATTCTGGCTGACATTGTGCGTCACTTGAATGAGACAGTACAAGATCCTCAACAAATTTACTACAGTATTGAAAATAATACCATTGGCGAAGCTGCTCTAATAAGCATAGCCGAATTTGGAGAAGAAAATATTCCCGGCTATTTCCTCAGTGAACCTGGCGGTGGCGGAAGCCGCAGATACCGCAAAGGATTTAATACCACAAACAAACCCAAACTAGCGGCCTGCAACAAGCTGAAAATACTAATAGAAACTGGCCGCATGAAAATACGCAGTAGCGGGTTAGTCAGCGAACTTAAAACTTTTGTAGCACACGGTGTGGGCTATGCCGCTAAACCGGGCGAAACTGATGATCTTGTCATGAGTACAATTTTAGCCGTGCGTATGATGCAGTTGCTACAAACATTCCACGTAGAAATGGATGTACAAATGCGAGATCACGGCGATCAAATTGAACCGCCCATGCCATTCATTACCACGCGGTTCTAGCTAAATACACTACTATGGCAGATATCACACCCGCTCGCAAATTATTTGATCTATTGGTCAGTAGAGATTTTGATCCAGAAATGTTAGACAGTTCTGGAAAGCCTGCACCAGATCCGTCCGAAGCTGAAATATTCAGCTTTGACTTCCGTGCTCATTCTGGCAAAGATTATGGCACAGTAGTAATCATGCTGGGCAATGACCACGATCTTGAAATTTATTGTTCAGATAATGTGGGTCGTGGCATGGAAGGTGATGACAAAAACGACTGGTTTGCTTTCCTAGAACAGTTAAAAAACTTTGCTGTTAGAAACTTTATGAGTTTTGGCATTAAGAATCTAAATCGACTACGTTACAGTATGCAAGGACAAGCCGCAATTAAAGAAGGCCTGTTTGAATCATGGACTGGTAATCGGACTACCAGCTGGAATGGTGTTGCAACAGAAGCCCGGTTAATGATCCGTCATAAAAAGAACATTGCCGAAGGTGATGCTCGCTTCCGTTATATCGAAAGCCTGTTTATTGAGACAGCCGACAGTGAACGTTACAAGTTGCCATTTAAAAGCCTAACTGGCGGCCGTGCCATGCTGGAACATGTGCGTCAAGGCGGCCGCCCGTATGACGGTCGTGGTAATCATATTAGTGAAATGGTAACAGAATTAAATGTATTAAGTCGTTTCCGTAGAGCCAATCAAGGACAAATTTTTGAAGGTGACACACAACAATTAGTAGAACAAGTTCAAGAATATCAGTCAAACTTGCAACGCAGTCTTAAAGGTCTTGGCACCAAGACTGGATACACAACATATTTTGAATCATGGAGCCCTGCTGAAATTTCAGAACAGGACGTAGTGATTGAAAGTTTAAAAAGTCTTTTTGTCAAGCAAAGCATTGACACAAGAATTGAGTCAGCACTTCCCTTGCTGGCCAAAATACAACAACAAGGAACAGCAATGAAAGAAGCCAACATATTTGAAGCCTGGGCAGAAAGCCTAATAGAAGGAACATGGCAGTTGCCAGACACACCAGAAAAACAAGCCAAGCTCGTTGAATTAATGAGCACAGACTTGCCAGTTGGTGCCGATGCTACTAACGTTACAGAACAATTATATGATTTAATTGGCGATGATCAACTGTTTGATCAGTTAGAAGAGTTAGCTGAACGTGACGCCAATGCAGATGCACGTCAAGTTATTTTTGATCGTATGCAAATGTTAAGTGATCATCCAGATGTGCTTCGAGTTATTGAACAATTACAAATTGATCCCACTGCTGAAATGAATCCTCCAGAGGCAACTCCTGCTGATTTGTCTGATGTTGCTCCTGAGCAGTCAGATAAAGTTCCAGGTGGTCAAGGCACTGTTAATCGTTTAGCAGAAGATTCACTTCGATCAATCCGTCGTGCAGCCGGACTACTTACAGAAGAAGAAATAAAAGAAAATGTCCTGACCGACGATACAGGTTCGACACTACAACATATCAAAGACACATTTAAGCGTGATGTTAAAGATTTTGAAACAACAGGCGAGATGAGTCAGCACTTGCACGATGCATTGTATGATTACTACCAAGATGACATGCCATACGGTGTTAAAAAAGCTCGCTCCGGTGATCCACATGAATGGGTAGCAGATCGTTTTGGTGCAGATCTAGGATTACCTGGATATGGAATGAATAGTCCAGGTGTTCCAGATGAAGACTATGGCCTTGAGCGTGAAAGTGTCATGCACGGTGACTATGCTGAAGAAGACACCGAGCCACATAGTGTGGATGGTGGTATGGAAAATCCATTAATTCAAGACGAAGGCATTCTTGGAACAGTGGGCGGCGGCCTAGCCGGACTTGCTCTGGGCGGCCCATTGGGTGCTATTGCTGGTGCCGGGTTAGGACAAGCTGCAACTTCCGGTGGCTCAGACATTATCGAGCAAGGTGAAGAAGAAACCGATGAAGGCTGGAAAGGCCAACTAGCTGGCGGAACAGTTGGAACATTAGCCGGAACAGCCGCTGGCGCCGCATTAGGACCAGTCGGAGCTGTGGTTGGTGGAGCATTAGGCGGAACAGCAGGTCAAATGATTGGCGATAAACTTGGTGGTAATGAAGAAGAAACCGACGAAGGCAAACTGGGTGCATTAGCTGGTGGTGCAGTAGGTGGCTACGCAACCAAGTCTGTTAAAGGTGCAATGAGTGGCGCAAAATTAGGAAGCTCATTACAAGATCGTTTTTCTAACAAAAATGACAAGAGCCCATTAGCAGGACAATATGGACATTCTGGTAAAATGAAAGAAGTTGGTAAAGACACTAGCTTTTTAGATCGTCTCAAAGAACTTTCTGGAATGAAAAAGTAAATTGGCAGCACCCACACAGATGCCCTTGGTAGTTTTAACTTACCCAGGGCATTTTTTATTAACAGTATTAACTATACAATCTTATTTAAAATATCATCCAACACCCAATCGAGTAATTATTGTTGTGGATGATCTTAGCAACAAGGTATGGCCTTCTTACATAGAAGATTGTCATGAACTTTACAGTAAGTTAATTCCCGGGGTTGAAATACGTCAAACAAGTTCAATGCCACAGGCACATAAATTTGTAAGCGGTTGGATCCGTCAACAAATTGTTAAATTATATTTGGATACAATAGTTGACGAAGTACAATGGTTTTTTACTGATGGTGACATTGTGTTTTTACATGATTTTGATCCAACACAAACTCCGTATACGCTACCGGTACCATCGGAAGACCAAAATAATTACATAAAAAATTTATTAGGAATACCCAAAGGTGGAATTTTTGTTAATGACCAACAGGTGTGTGTAAGTGACCCTCCGTTTAAAATTATGGATAGGCAAGTATTAGTTGAGTTAAGGAAACATATCGAAACAATACATAATCGATCAACTGATGATATACATTTAGAGTATAAAAACGAAAAATCTACAACTGTATCGGAGTGGGAGTTAATTGATAGTTTCAAACAATATGTATTAGGGCAAGAATTAAATTTAATAAGATATGCACCACACCGATTAGACAATATTCCAGACAATTTAACTTTCTTTACACACCAATTTTTTACTTGTTATAGTTCGGACTCTGCATTTACTCGACAGTTTTTTCAAGAGCACGGAGTCCTTGTTTCAGATGATATTTGGCAAATATTATCTAAAATCTCTGAATAGAACAAACACAAGCTAAATAACATTGATTCAGCAGTAAACATGTGTTATAATAACTCATGTGATACACAGAATCACAGGCAACGTAACATCTATACAATAGATAGGCAACACATTTTAAACAACTTAGAAAGGCAACATAAAATGGCATCTTTAGCAGACATCCGTGCCCGATTGGCACAATCAGAAGGTAAACAACAAGGCGGCAATTCCACAGGTGGTGATAACGCAATTTATCCACACTGGAATATGGAAGAAGGTTCCTCCGCAACACTCAGATTCCTCCCAGACGGTAACACCAAAAACACATTCTTTTGGCAAGAACGAGCAATGATTCGTTTGCCATTCAATGGCATCAAAGGTGAAATGGAATCCAAACAAGTATATGTACAAGTTCCCTGCGTGGAAATGTGGCAAGAGACTTGTCCGGTGCTGACAGAAGTTCGCACTTGGTTCAAAGACAAGAGCTTGGAAGAAATGGGTCGTAAGTATTGGAAGAAGCGTAGTTATATTTTCCAAGGCTTTGTTCGTGAGAACCCAATCGGCGACGACAAGGCTCCAGCAAACCCAATCCGTAGATTTATCATTGGACCACAAATCTTTACCTTGATCAAAGGTGCATTAATGGATCCAGAGTTGGAAGAATTGCCAACAGACTTGATGCGTGGCCTGGACTTCCGTATCAGCAAGACAAGCAAAGGTGGCTTTGCTGACTACAGTAGTAGTAAGTGGGCCCGTAAAGAAACAGCACTCACAGAAGCTGAACAAGCGGCCATTGCTGAACACGGCTTGTTTGATCTTTCAACATTCTTGCCCAAGAAACCAGGCGAAGTTGAGCTCAAGGTCATCAAAGAAATGTTCGAAGCAAGTGTTGATGGTCAAAGTTATGACACAGAACGTTGGGGCCAGTACTTCCGCCCAGCAGGTGTTAATGCTCCAGCAGGCAGTGCTACACCAACAACAGCTTTTGTTGATGGTCACGGCGATGTTCAAGAGGTTGCGGCTAAACCAGCACCAGTGGCAACAGCAAGCAACTTTGATGACGAAGAGCCGGCAGTTGCGTCAGCACCGGTTGAAGCTAAACCATCTTCAGACAAAGCTCAAGACATCTTGGCTATGATTCGTGCTAGACAAAAGCAGTAATATATAGTATCATACAGCACAAGGGAGCGATCCCTTGTGCCTCTTCTCAACTACAGGTGAAACATGGCAAAACCATTTGACGTATCAAAATTTAGAAAAGAAATTACAAAAAGTATTGACGGTCTCAGCATTGGATTCAACGATCCCACAGACTGGATCAGCACGGGCAACTTTGCACTCAACTACTTGATCTCAGGAGACTTCAACAAAGGCATTCCACTGGGCAAGGTCACTGTGTTTGCCGGTGAGTCAGGTGCAGGTAAGAGTTACATCTGCTCAGGCAACATTGCCAAAAACGCACAAGAACAAGGTATCTTTGTTGTGTTGATTGATTCAGAGAACGCACTGGATGAAGATTGGCTCAAGGCACTTGGAGTGGACACTTCAGAAAGCAAACTGCTGAAACTGAGCATGGCCATGATCGATGATGTGGCCAAAACCATTAGCACATTCATGAGCGACTACAAGGCCTTGCCCGATGGTGAGCGTCCCAAGGTCATGTTTATCATTGACAGCTTGGGCATGTTGCTTACTCCAACCGACGTAAATCAGTTTGACGCCGGTGAAATGAAAGGTGACTTGGGTCGTAAACCCAAAGCACTCACAGCACTTGTTCGCAACTGCGTCAACATGTTTGGTAGCTACAATGTGGGCTTGGTGTGTACCAATCACACCTATGCGTCGCAGGACATGTTTGATCCCGATGACAAGATTTCCGGCGGTCAGGGTTTTATCTATGCTTCCAGTATCGTAGTTGCCATGAAGAAAATGAAACTCAAAGAAGACGAAGACGGCAACAAGATTTCAGAAGTCATGGGTATCCGTGCCGGATGCAAGGTTATGAAAACACGCTATGCCAAACCCTTTGAAGGTGTGCAGGTCAAGATTCCTTATGAAACAGGTATGAATCCCTACAGCGGTCTAACAGACTTGGCTGAAAAGAAAGGCCTGCTCAAGAAAGACGGAAACCGACTTATGTTTGTGACCAGCGATGGCGAAATCATCAAACAGTTCCGCAAGGCCTGGGAAAGCAACGAAGACGGATGCTTGGACAAGGTCATGGCCGACTTTGCAAATCAGAAGGAAACGGTAAGTACTGAAGAAACAGCCTCGGAGGAATAATAGATGTCAGTAGAATTAGCAAAAGAAATCTGGGATGAACTCAAGCGATATGTAAACACAGTGGACCGTGACGAAGCTGCCGAAACATTAGTAAGTGTGTTGATTGACAACGACGCAGATGCTGATGAAATTAAAACAGTATTTAAAAGCGACAGCGAAGTTAAAAAAGCACTTGCTAGCTACCTCAAAGATCACGAAGAAGATGATGAAGACGAAGATGATGATGAGGACGACTACGAGGATGAGGATTATTGATAATCAATATTATTGTTCACAAAAATTTTGGTGGATGACAGTAGAGCCAGAACGGCGATCTATAGCTTCGTGTTGTGCTGCTACTCCAGAAAAAATAGATTTGTCTTGGTTAAAAACTAATTCAGGGCAGTTGTTTAATATGCCTACCCTAATATCTGAACGAGAAGCAATGTTAAATAATCAACCTGTAGTTAGTTGTGAAAATACTTGCTGGAGTGCGGAACGTGTTGGATTACCAAGTCGCCGTACCAAAATGTTGTCAAGTGTGCGTACACACACGGATGTAGTGTCTAGTCCATCTACACTACATATTAACCTAGGTAGTGATTGTAATTTAACTTGCAGCTACTGTACCAAACAATACAGTACAGCATGGTTGCGTGATATTGATACAAACGGTCCATATTTAAATGAAACCCGTTTCCAAATTAACAACAACGATCGTGTTGTTTTAAAATTAGGACAAAAAGCAATTAAATCTAGTGACAGCTATCAGTTAATAGTGAATGAAATACGCAACATTAAAACTGCCAATCAAATTGAAATCACCGGCGGGGAACCATTTTTGTACAACGGACTAACAGAACTAGTTAATAGCCTGACAGGACCAGTGGACATATTTACTGGACTTGGTGTTGATACCAAAAGGCTAGAACGAATTTTAGATACATTACCAGATACTGTGACGTTTACAGTTAGTGCTGAAAATGTCGGCGAACTGTACGAGTTTAATAGGTACGGTAACACCTGGTCTAATTTTTTAACAAATTTAGAACTGATACAAAAAAGATTTAATCATCGGTTTTGTACAGTAGTAAGTAATTTAACTATTCACGGTTTAGAAAAATTTCGCAAACAGTTTGGTACCAAACAAGATTTAATTAATTTATGCACAGATCCAAATTATTTAAGTGCCAGTGTATTAGACACAGAAAGTAAAATATTATATCAATCGACTATGCCAGATTTACTAGACACTGTTACGGTAGAATATACAGCAGAACAAAAAGAAAAATTACGTAAATATCTTTATCGTTTTGTTGAAATTAGAAATTTAAATTTGCAGATTTTTCCTGCACATTTTATTAATTGGATCAATGAATAATCATTTATTAAAGGAATTAAACTATGTGGTATAGTAAAGTTGTTGCTGATCTAAGCAACATTCCTGATTTTATTGCTCACTATGAAAGCGAGCTAGAAGATGCCAAGCGTGATGTACGTATTGGCGGACTTGTGGAAAAAAATATCACAGCATTGCCCGGCATTACCGAGCATAGATTCAACCAACTGCAAGAAATTGAAGCCATCCTAAATCATCTTAACATACAGTTACGCAAAATACGCCGCAGACATTTCCAAAAATATCTAGAAGGCTATGCCCGTGCATTGACCAGTAGAGATGCAGAAAAGTATGTGGATGGTGAAGATGAAGTAATTGATTTTGAAACTATCATAAACGAAGTAGCGTTATTACGCAATCGTTGGCTAGGCATCATGAAAGGTCTGGATTCAAAGTCGTGGATGAGTGGACATATTGTACGTTTACGCACTGCTGGCATGGAAGACATACAAGTATGAAATTTATACACCCAGGTGATAGTCACCGGCACAGTCTTGAGACTTTAAATCAGTTATACGAATATGATGACTTTATGGCCAGCATTAAAACTGTGCTGGATCTTGGATGTGGGTCTGGCGAAGATTTAACCTGGTGGGCTACTGCTACTACTCGAGACGAAAAAGCAGAACCTTTGAATATTCAATGCACCGGTATAGATCTAGCATCCGAATTGCTGTTAACTAACCGACACAAAAATATGTTTTATCATCAGGCTGACTTTGATGGCAACATACCTTCTATTCCTTCTGGATTTGATGTGCTTTGGTGTCATGATGCATTTCAATACGCACAAACTCCTGTAAAGACCTTGAGCAATTGGTGGAATCTTGCCAGTACTGGCGGAATGTTGTATATTGCTGTGCCGCAGACTATAAACTTTTTTCGAGGCCAATTTGATTATCATTTGCCTAGTGGAAGTTACTATCATTATACCATGGTCAGTTTGATGTATATGTTGGCCACTGCAGGTTGGGACTGTCGTTCAGGATTTTTTAAACAAGACTCTGCAGAGTCTTGGATTCATGCCATGGTGTACAAGAGTGTCCACAAACCATTGGATCCTAAAACTGCCACCTGGCACAAGTTAGTTGAACTAAATTTGTTGCCAGAAACGGCAGCTCGTAGCATATATGGCCACAATTATTTGCGGCAACAAGATCTAGTTGTGCCTTGGGTTGACCACAGTCTCATGAGTATGGCCCTAAAATAATGACTTTAATTACACCCGACTATCAAAATAGTTTAAAACAATTACAAAAAGAAAATAAGTTCAAAGGCCTGTTGGTCAAATATGATCCTGTACGAGATTTCGTTAAAAAATATCAACCAGAAAGTATTTTAGATTACGGCTGTGCCAAGGGTCGGCTTGTAGAACAATTAAAAGCAGATTTTCCAGAGATTAGAGTAATTGATGGCTACGATCCAGGTGTTCCTGAATTTGAAAGTATACCGTTAAACAGTTATGATTGTTTAATCAGCAACGACGTAATAGAACACTTTGAACCAGAATTTTTAAATCAAAGTCTACAACAGATGAATGCGTTGTTTTCTCGCAGTGCTTGGTTAATCATTGCCTGTTATCCGGCTAAAAAAAGTCTACCTGATGGCCGCAATGCACACTTGATTATTGAATCGCCGGCATGGTGGCGTGAGCGTGTAGCCAAGTGCTTTACCGACTGCTGTATTGTGTACAACGAAGTGGTAGAATTTGCCGCAGGAAAACCTGAGCTTAGACTTATACTAGAACGATGAAATATGCTTATGCACTAGACATGCCAGGCGAGCATGCCAAGTGGACCTTGGAACCTTGGCGGCAACGCGGCCTCAAAGTGTTTGATCGGGTAGTTGATATTCCAGATGATTATGTTTTAATAGCCACCCATTATGCTCCATGGTGGTCGCCACTTAACGAATACATAGCCGAAGGCCGCCCGTATATAGAAATCGAATATGGCTACTGGGGTCCAGATACTCCACGTAGAGAAACTCGCAGAGTAACCTACAATGGTCACCATAACATGACCATGCGACCCGTACCACACAGTCGGGCACACTTGTTTCCAACACCAGCACAACAACCGTGGCAGTCACACACTGACGGATATGTTATAGGCATACAGCCTGTGGAAGTAGTACTGCAAGAACGTACTGGTGAAAATCTTGATCAATTTAGAGCTAGATTGACTGCGGCTGTGCGACCTTATTGGTCGGGTGAAATACGCTGGCGTAAAAAAACTGGTGCAAAAGACAATCGTTGGCCCAGATATGTGGAACAATTAGTAGGGGCCAGAGCTGTTGTTGGAGAACGAACCATGGCCTGTGTCGAAGCGTGTTTGTTAGGCATACCTGCCTACACTACAGATGCTAGTATGACTACCTTGCTCATGGGTGGTATTGAAAATTTGGCTATAGATAATCGGCCCGATCGTGCCGCTTGGTGGGAACATATTTGTTGGAGTCAGTTTAATCGAGCAGAATTTAATTCAACTGTGCCGGCAGATCTAGTAGAACAATATCAAATATTTAGAACTCCGAGATAATATACGCACATAAATATCTGCATGAAAACAATAGTGGTAGTTAGCGGAGGGTTTGACCCCGTACATTCTGGACACATTAAATTACTCAAAGAAGCTCGTCTATTAGGTGACATGCTCATAGTGGGCATCAACAGTGATGAATGGCTTGAGCGTAAAAAAGGTCGTGCTTTCATGCCCTGGACTGAAAGACTGTGCATATTGAATAACCTAGCAATGGTAGATGAAGTATACACGTTCGATGATGAAGATGGCACAGCATGTCATTTGCTAGAACAAGCCCAAGCCCACTACCCACAAGATCGTATCATATTTGCCAACGGTGGAGACCGCACTCAAGATAATATTCCAGAAATGATTGTTGAGGGTGTTGAATTTATGTTTGGTGTAGGCGGAACCAATAAAGCAAATAGTAGTAGTTGGATCTTACAAGAGTGGAAAGCACCCAAGACAGACCGTCCTTGGGGTTATTATCGTGTGTTACACGAAGTGCCAGGAACTAAAGTTAAAGAACTTACAGTCAACCCTGGTCAAACACTCAGTATGCAACGACACAGTAGTCGAGCAGAATACTGGCAAGTGTCAGAAGGCCGGTGTGTGGTAGAAGGCGAAGGCAAGCGTCAAACTTCTCTAGAAACACACGATAGTTATCATATTCCTACAAACGAATGGCATCGACTATACAACCCATTTGACCAACCTTGCAGAATTGTAGAAATACAGTATGGTCCTAATTGTGTAGAAGAGGACATAGAAAGACAATGACCCCAATACCAATTTTTGTTGGATACGATCCTAGAGAAGCCATTGCTTTTCACACCTGCGTGAACAGTATCATTCGTCATGCTAGTCAGCCTGTGGCAATCATGCCCATCGCATTAAACTTGTTTCAAGACTATGAAGAAACACACACTGATGGATCAAATCATTTCATTTACACACGTTTTTTAGTTCCGCACCTAATGAGCTACACAGGTTGGGCAATATTCATTGATGGCGATATGATTGTTCGAGACGATATAGTTAAGCTGTGGGAACTACGTGAAGGCAACAAAGATGTTATGGTGGTTAAACACGATTACAAAACCAAGATGACTGAAAAATATCTTGGTGCCAAGAATGAAGATTATCCAAGAAAAAATTGGTCGAGTGTAATACTTTGGAATTGCAGTAATCATCCTAATAGAAAATTAACACCCGAGTTTATACAAAAATCTTCGGGCTCTTACCTGCATCGTTTTTCCTGGTTAGACGATGAGCGTATTGGTGAGCTACCTAAAGAATGGAACTGGTTGCCAGACGAATATGGCCCTAATCCAGATGCTAAACTACTACACTACACATTAGGTACACCTTGCTTTCATGAGTTTGCTGACACTCCACAGGGCAACGAGTGGCATATGGAACGCATGTTTACTGAGTACTGTCAACAACGTTTGGATTAACAATGACTCCAGATATTCCAAAAAGAGATTTTAAACCAGGGCAGGTACTT
>Ga0209500_10000734_pt1 | contig 27105 bp, 39 predicted proteins | sample S_140212_EF_Meta_FD_187323 | JGI IMG/M metagenome (GOLD analysis project Ga0209500, IMG submission 187323) | Freshwater microbial communities from Lake Simoncouche, Canada to study carbon cycling - S_140212_EF_MetaG (SPAdes) (version 2) | ecosystem: Environmental > Aquatic > Freshwater > Lake ...
GCAGATGAAATGCAAAACGCCACCCCTGGACAGATTAAGATGCTCCTAACGCGACTCGGTGAAGGTTCTAAAATAGTAGTAACAGGTGATACACGTCAGGCTGACCGTAGCGATAGTGACAATGGTCTACTAGACTTTAAAGGTCTTGTTGAGCGATACCAACAGAGTAAGTACGTGGCCGGTGTTGAATTTTGTCAAAGAGATATCGCAAGACATCCTGCGGTGAGGGAGATTCTATCGATCTATGGTGAAATTTAACTACAGATAATGTTTGTCTGAGGGAACGCTAGGAGTTTTGATAGTCACAACTTCAGTTTCCTCAAGATATTCAATTTGACTGATATCGCCAGGCTCTAATATGCAGATGTCTCCTGCTTCGAACATCTGACCATTGCAAATCTGACGACCACTGATAACTAGAGTAATTTCATAGGCTAGTTTATGAATATGACTAGCAGTTTGACTACGAGGATTCTTTTGATAGGTTACTTCAAAGTCTTTAGTTCTATGGGCAGCCCCGTCAAAATCGCCAATAAACCAACCACGAGAACCACTATCCTTTAAGCTGGAGCGACGCATTTAATTCGTTTACCGTTTGTTCGATATATTCGCTAAATCCTTCGTGATAGTGTGCGAACAACTCTTCAAATGTTTTACCTGTTTGAAAACTATTTTTAACAACTTTCTCGTTGGTAAGATCTAATACTACACTGTATTTTAGGTATCGATCACGCCACCCACGGACGATCTCTAAATTTTCATCGTATTGTATGTTGTCGGGGTCAGTGATATATCCTGCACGACTGGTCTGACGAGGATTTTTAGGGCGAGCTACATAGGTAGCTAATAGATAAATGTCTAACTTAGCCAATTTGACTTAACTCCACTAAGGTTGCTGAAAGATTGATTTCAGCGTCAGCACAGCTCACATGATTAACAAGACCTTTGCGAATAACAAGGATAGCTTCATCTTGTCCTTCTGGGGTTTTACTCCACATGTCGAGATTGTCATACATCCAACGGAATATTTCATCCATCTCTTCTGGGCGAGCCTGTGCCGCTAACAGTGTTCTTGCTTCACGGATCTTACCACTCTTAAACAAATCTACCATGGCAAGTTTATAGTCTGCTGTACCTGTACCTGTTTCGCTTGGGCGTTTGAGTTTAAGATCTACTGTATTCATCTGTAGCAAATTCAAACATTTACGCAGGTCTGGATATGTGGCTTTGACATAACTATCTAAAGTATCGATATCAAACTCCACACCTTCTGTTACCAACACCGTTGCCGCACGTGCTGTAAATTCTGTATGATCAACTTTCTCGATATGGAAACCTTGACAACGACTATGCAGTGCTGGAATGATCTTATGTGGATAGTTACATGTCATGATAAAACGTGCTGTCTGACTGTATTCTTCCATGACTCCACGTAGTGCCGCTTGTGCGTTTGGTGACAAATAATCAGCTTCGTCTAATAGAACAATTTTAAATTTACCAAATGGCATAGTGCTGACAAAGTTAGTAATCTTATCACGGACATCATCGACTGAGTTTGTGCGTGACGCATTGATCTCTAACACATCATATTCATCGATACCTAGAGCATTGATTAATATCTTGGCCAAGGTCGTTTTACCAATACCAGCCGCACCCGAAAATAACAAGTGTGGAATAGTACCTTCTTTGATCCATTGTTTTACTTGATCACGCTGTGCTTCATCGCGAAACACATATCCTTCTATGTCCTTAGGACGATATTGTTCTACCCAAAGTTGTTTCATTGGTCACCTTTACCTTGATATTCATTTACTGGATGAGGATTAATAATTTCAGAAAGTTGGTCGGCTAGTCGACGACATTCAACACTGAGTTTGCCTATCCCTAACTCTTGTTCAATTATCCTTGCAATATCATGTAATTCAATCACTGCTTGATCTAAATTAGTCATTCCCTGTCCTTACCAATATTATATAATACTAGTATAACAAATGCTACAAAAACAATCAAGGCCAATATCTTCATTTTCTTTTTAATATCTCCATTAAACGTTCTTTTTCCCACTCTGCTTCTTGTTGTGGGAATTCTGGGCAGCGTTTATATTCATCTTCTATAAAACATTTTAACACATAAAGATCGTGTTTGTAAGTGCATTGGGTAAATCCGTCAGAGCGCGGATCGCTGGCCAGACTGGCTAGCTTCCTGATTGTACCAACTACTTCATGGGGAACGTAGTGTAACTCTTCGTCCAATTATAGACCTTGACCAATTGTTTCATCTATCTGAGGGTCATCGCTGACCAGTAGGATATCATCTACATCAATTCGGCGAATAGTTTTTTCGCCTTCTCGATCTTCTATTAATGTGCCCCGGGTCCAGCGTCCGTGTTTGACTAGGACATATTGTCCAATACGCACATCCTGTTGCCGATCACCAACAGCGTAAACACGGCCCCATCGAGCATGGACGCCTTCTAGTTTACCATCACTATTAGGGATAATGATGCCACTGCTGGTAAGTTTTTCTTTGAAGTTCATGTCAGTGACTATGACATAATTCTGTAGTGCTCGGAAACTTTTGATTTTTTTAGCGTCGTAACTTGACATGTTCGTCCTCAGATTCGTTGAATACCTTTTGTTGAATTTTGACTAGCAGCTGGTTCTAATAGTTCCTGTGTTATTTCTGTTTGTTCAGCCACCGCCCCAGCAAAACTACCGCGAGGTTTTACATAACTTGGTACCGATGCTGATTCAGCAACTGGAATATCTTCTGCTAAAGGTTGTAGTAAAGTTGTCGGAGCGGAGTTAACCGGAGGAGCAGACTCTCTGATTTCATCGTCGTGTGTGACTACCGTGGTATTTATTTTATGATATTCCTGCATGATCTGTGCTCGTGTTTTAACCACTTTACCACCAGGACCTAATAGGTCACCTCTGGCATTGGTTTTTGCATTACCAATTGCGATGGTGTTTTCGTTAGATAATTGCAACATATCCATATCAACACCCTCTCCCATTGCTGTTCTACGTATATTTGCCATTTTGTATTTCTCCTGTTATATGCGTATTTATTTAAGGAATTCTTCGATGTCTAAATTATAATAAAGGCTGTCAATCTTGTGTATCCCAATTAAAAATAGTACATAACTGGCTACACTAGATCCTCGACCTACTCCCCAAACAACGTTATTCTTGCGTAATGTGTCCACTAAATATTTTAAGTAACGTAATAAATCAAATAGATTACGCTCTTGATACAATAATAATTCCTGTCCTACCCGTTGTAACTCATAGTTTTCTTGGCATAAGCCTAATATATAACTTGCTATGTCTAAATTCTTATATTCTTCAGGCATCCGCCAATTCTTTTGCAATATCTGATCAAATTCTTCTACACTTTGTGTGATACTATGATAGCTGTCAAGTAGATCTAATTCAGCGTGTAATTCTGCCACACTGCGATTGTATTCCAAACTATCTTCAACTTGGAATCTGCTGATGTCTAATTGTGGATTTTTATACAGTAAATCACACAGTTCATTACTAGTTGTATAAGTCTGACCGTATTGATCGTATTTCATTATCTTGTGATGTCTTTTGCATCAGAATCACCACCTAAACGGCCTGATTTCTGTGCTTGTTCCAGCATTTTCTGATTGCGTCGTTCTACTTCCATAGCGTAGTCACCGATAACCAGTTGTAGTTGATGTACCATGTCTGTACTGCCCATGCGATAAGCAAAACCTAGGCGATTTTGCAATTCTGCACGTTTTGAGTGCAGTTGTTCATCTGTAAGTTTTTCTAAATCTGATGTTAGTGGATGCATAAAAGAAAACTCCTTATACTTGATTATACACTAATCTAGCATAAGGAGTCAATGATTTCTGGTGGTATTAAGCTATTTTATACCAAACTTTATCTGCGTTGATGAACATAAAGCGTGATACTGTACCTGGTGCTACACTGGCTGCATTAGCAGATGGTGATACACTAGTTCCAACCCATGGAGTTATCACTGATAAACTAGCCATAGTCACGTTTGATGAAATACTAATAATAGTACCATCTACTTGTGTGTTTGGTAATATTAAATTAGCACCAAAGCTAACAGTAGCAGCAGGTGGGTGTAATAACACACGAGTCACAGTTGGACTAATTGATACGTTAGCAACGTTAGCACCTGTTTTAATCTGTTGATAACCAGTTTCTACATGGGTGCCACTGAAAGAAATGTTGCCATTTACGGTTAATTCGTTTAACACACCACCCGCAGCTAATACGTTACCTGTGGTATTAATTTGACCAGCACTCACTGATGCAGCTAATACGTTACCTGTGGTGTTGAAGTAAACCGCTCCACCACTTGACGTCTGAGTGATATTACCTATTACTGAGTGGAATTGTCCGCTAATACCACCAGTCAAGCCAAGACGAGCATTACCGAATACGCTAAGACCAGTTGCTAGTACATTACCAGTTGCATTTACTGTAGTGGCGTTTAGTGTGGTAAAATCAATCGGAGTATCATAGTTGCGGAATAAGTCACGAATGGCTACAATAGAACCACCATCATAGGTACTAAATTCAAATCTGTAGGTTACATTGCCTGTTGGTAATATAATCGTATTACCGCTAGATCCTTGTATATTGCTGGTATTAACTGATACAGCTGCTGGCAATATTAGTCTTAGATTTTCTGTGCTAGGACGAACATCTAATACCAAATTGGTCCAAAATCCGCTAGTCGGCCAACCGCTCAGTGAAATAGTAGTATTACCAGTAATCGCCAATGATTGGAAATGGGCATTATTCCAACTAATAGGCACGTCGCCTTGTTGTGTGCCTAGATCTTCACGAGTTTCTGTAAACTTACGGATCTGTGCACCATATAACTGTGCATTGTTCAGATTGTTGTCGAGTGTCGTTCCAGCTAGTGCTGTTTTTAATATAGCATTGTTCTGCAGATCTTCAATTTCAGTCTTGCTGAAAGTAAAGTTATTCTTGATATTAGTAAAGTTATCACGAAAACCTTGGCTGTCGTTGTCCTGTCCTGCAATAGGATACGTACCGTCGATGTTATTTGGGTTAATGCTACTCATTATGTAAATACTCCATTTTTAGCGAATTTAATATATTTATCTCCTTGCTCAGGAACATGATAAGAATCTCTGTAGGTAAGGAATTTAGTGCCTCCTCCATCAAATATAGTGTAGATTGTTCTAATCTGTTGAGGAATAATGCTGTAATTTGGCAAGGTTTTGTTAGATTTTACTACCGGATCATAGTAGATATTAGTACTGCCATGCGTGAAACCGTTACGCACATAAACTTTGTTATAGTAGCTCAGCGATCTCACGAATGCGCAGGTAACGATATTTTCACTGTCGATGTTGATTTCCCAGATACCAATACGTTGATTGGCTACTTCCCATACACCTGTGGTACTGTTATAGCCATAAGTAATACCACCAACTATGGCTATTTGGTTATTGGTTGGACTGGCCGGGAATCCCACAGTACCATTGGGATATCTTGTACCTAAGATAAATTCGTTATAACCGGGTATATAAGTAGCAGCGTCCCACCCTAGATCGTCGGCTAATGTTGCGGGTGATGGTGGTGGAACATCACTGGGTTGACCAGGTGTTCCTTCATCCGAATCCCAAGGTTCCATACCCCAGCTGGCTCTTACATTACTCCAACCTAGATTATAAGTATCTCCAATGGTGGCACCGGTAGCGAATTCCTGTTCAAAAAACACTATCCTATCGCCATCTTTGTATGAGGTAATACCATCTAATCCACCCAATAGGTTAATGCTGGTAATACTTCGATCATTGATGTCTTCAAATGATATATTTACAGCATAATCAACGATACCCGTGTCACTGTAGACACTGCTCAGGCCTGGATAGCGATCAAATGTGGTTTCTTGGCTGGTGATATAAGCATTAGCTAGGATATCATAGTTGGTGGTTAGGATATTATCTAATTGATAACGATCTACTGTAAAATCCAGCTCGTTGAGCTCAATGTTTTTTTCTTTAAATCTGTAGGCAATAGTTTCACTAGCACCAGGAACGGTGTAGGCTAATACCACAGCACGTGTGAATCCTGGTACGCGGCCATCGGGCTGTTTACTGATCATCCAATCTGGCAGTGCGCCTTTATTGATGTAGCCGATGGCATTGGGTCCGTTGATAGTAACATTTGCCATGTTTTCAAAACTATTAGGATAAGCTATGGTATATGCAACATTGGCTAGATCGTAGTACGGATTAATTTGACCTGTTAGATTTATTGTATCTGCTGGGCCTTGACCTTGTGCATTAGTATTGTCATCACTGATATTAACATAGACTACTTCATACTCTATATGTTCACTAGTCAATTGCGTACCAGCCGGCAAGGTATCTGAGGCCGAGTAACCAAGACTAAAATCAGTAGGTATAAAGCCAATATCGTCTTCAAATGTACCAATAACAGTGCCAGTGCTGACTTCGACTACATCATAACTGTTTCCAACAGCTACAGCAGTTTTAACATCACCAAAATTGATCCGTTTGGTGAAATGATTGGTCTGCACTACATTAGCATAGTGTGATAAGGTGCTAGGCGTTAATCCGGGTAAAAATAGTGTTCGGACATCCTTTGCCATACCATAATATGGATCTTCATTACGATAGATTAAATCTAAAGGAAACACTGTTTGATCCTGTAGTATAGTTTCTAACTGTGCCCGTTGACCGCTGCTGAGTAGGGCTTTGAGATAGAGATTTTCATACGGTATGATATTTCTCTGGATGATCCTGATAGTAAATTCCCTAGTGGCAGCTATAGTCTGAGAAAAATCTCTAGCAGTTATGCTGAATGTATAGGTATTGTCAAATGTAGTAGTTCCGCTGTCGATGGTAGTTAAACTTTGATCTAATACAAAAACTTCAAAGCTGACACGACCACTGATTATACCTGTGCTGATCAGCTGTAGACCTTGTGGTAATCTCAGATAAGAATCGCTGGCATATTCATAATACAGTGTCTTGCCTTTTGATGAAATAGCCTCAACAAAGAGATCACTGACATCACCATTTTCAATAGTACCAAGATAGCTGGGGGTTAACCAGGTGATGGTATTGTTTACATCACCTAACACTATCAGAGTAAACTGTTTATTAGTGATGTATCCGGGATAATCTTTTTTGTAGACTAGAATATTAAAATTATACTGTATTTCGTTAACTGTCTGTATGGGTAGGTATCCAGTCAACCATCCAGAATTAATATTAATGCTTAATCCTTGAGGCAGTGCCAAGATACCTTGGTCAAATTTTCCTTCATCATACCCTACAGTTCCTTGTGTGGCCAGCGAACCAAGTGTAACTCCCACACTGGTCAAGAATGTCGGGGTAGCCCAAGTAAGTACGCCATTGATGTAGGCATAGCTAGCTGCACTGACGGTATTAAATTTATATACACTGCTGGTATTGTATTTTACAGCAATATCAGTCTGTGTAGACAGTGCTGTTGGGAACATTTTTGAATTAACACCGTTAACTAATAGATTACCTGATCCTAGAGTAAAGACATTTGCTGTGTTAAATGTAACTCGTGTTACTAATCCACCAGGTTGTGTAGTTAACACCGTGGCATTACCACTACTGCCGATCTGTGTGATGATATCACCAGCAGTAGCTCTAAATGTTTCTGGTTGTGGACTAGCAGTTAGGGCACTTGGATATGCAGAAACATTAGCACCATTTAATTTTATATTTCCGCTGCCAATGGTGAAAGAATTAGCAATAAATCTGACAGGTATAGCTATAGCCGAAAACACATTGCTGGTTATAATAACATTGGCACCAGATATAGTCTGTGTGATATAATCACCTACATTGGCAGTAAGTACATCACCGGTGATGGTCAATGTACCTATTAATGCGTTACCTGCTAGGCTAAATGTACCAATACTGGGAGTGATATTAGATATAGTTGCATTCGCACCACCAATACTTTGTGTGAGCCACATGCCAGCATTGGCAGTGACAACTGCATTGCCAGTTAATCTTACATTAGCATAGCTATTGACAGTGCCAAGATACCAATTAGATGACAGTGTGCTAGGACTATATTGTAGTACCTGTATTTTATCTCCGGCTATTAGTTGTGCGCTGGTATTGTCAGTGGTTATTGTTGCCCCTGATGCTACTGTATAAGGAACTACACCGATATTGGCCCAGCTTGATGTGCTGCCATTGAATATAGATTTAATCAGTGCTGATCCATTTAATAATAGATTTCCAGTGGTAGTAGTAAAACTATTGATCCCAATAATTTCAATTGGCACCGAGCTTGAACTAACTACATTAGCAGTTACTCTAGCATTGGCATTGCTGGTAAGTTGTGTAATATACTGACCAATATTAGCAGTGATCACATTACCCGTATATAGTTCTATTGTGGCAGCTGAAAATACCACGGTAGTTTTAGGATATACACCAGTGAAGAGATTACCATTGGATAAAGTATCAGCAATATACGTAATACTATTACCCAGTAATGTTTGTTCATCAAATGCACCCGAACTTAATTCAGGCACTGAATATTGTAGCACATCCTCATCGAGATCTAATGCTTCAATTTTAAAACTAAAATATCCGCTTTCTCGCTCAGATGGTAGATCATTCTGGGTACTTAAAATAATAGGATAATGTCTAGATCCGGTATCAACGGTTAACGTCGCGCCATCAGCAGTAGTAGCATCCACTTTAATCAGTGTACTATCTGCGGTAAAGAAACTACGAGGATATACTAGTATAGTATATGTACAGGTATCATAGTTAACTCCATCACTGACTTCAACGGTAAAAGAAAAAGTCTTGCTGGTACTGCCCTGTGTTGAGTCCCATGGAAGAAAATCCCAAGCTGTTTCGTCCCAGTCTGGGTCTGTCCCTGCCCCAACTTTTGGAATAGGGAATATATATCCACTGAGCAATCCTGAAGTAGATAATGTCAATCCAGGCGGTACTTCACCACTTTTAACTGACCAAGACAACACAGAACTGTTGGCAAACTCTATGGCTTCTAGCTGTAGATCTATTAGGCTACCATCAAAATACAAGCCAAGATCACGTGTGTTGGTCGCCGAAATCACAGTACTAGAAATAGGATATGCATTTACGCTGACATTAGGATATAGGCTTACGTTAGCACTAATCACTCGGAGATTACCTGAACCTAGAATAAATTCCGGGGAAGTGTTGACATAGTTAACTGTGATAGTCGATGAGTTGACTACACCTGTTACTATTCTCGCATTGGCATCGCTGAGAGTCTGTGTTAGATAATCACCTATGTTAGCAGAAATGTTGCCTTGTAAGGTTAATCTGGTATTGTTTACGATTGTTTTGGGTGTGATGATAGGTGGAGCAACATTAGTAATGGTAAGATTAAATGTGCGATCTGCTACATTACCTGTGGCGATATTCTTAGCTCTGATAGTAAATGTGAATTTTTCATTTTTATCACCGCCCGCTGTGGTGATAGGAATACCTTGCAGTATACCAGTAGAAATGATTTGTATACCTTCGGGTAGTACACCAGATACTCGGCTGTAGGTTAAATTACCAGCAAACACATCATATGCATCCAAAGTGAACTGATAATAGTCCAATTCAGGTACTACGCCTAGATTGCCCTCGGGTGTTAACCACTTTGGAAAAGCCATTGTTTATCCTAGCTGTTTACTGCTTTAATTAGTGCATAATTAAGTGTTATTGCTTCTGAAAGTGTACCACCACCAATATTGTACAATCTGATATTTGCATTACCTGCTTCCATTGCTTCTACTTGAACTCTGTATGCAGCTTGGGTAGCACCATTACCAATATTAAGTATCAATACATCAGTACTGGTAATAAAGGCATTTTGGAAACGGAACCCTACACTGGTATTTGCACTCAATGCTGCGTTGTGGGTGACAATCTGTCCACAGACTTTACTCATAACCACAGTATTACCTTTGCTAGTACCTTGGGTTACAATGCTGCCAGCATTACTGACAAAACCCATCGGGCCTGTAACAAATATATTAGCTAATGGTTTTGATAAGATAATATTACCTAAAACTGTAACATTGTTTAAGGTATTAAGATTACCAGAATATGTGGGAAGATATGTTGCTACGTTGGCATTACCATATAGAGTGCCTAAAGGTAAATTAGTCAGCAATGACCCGTCACCTGCAAAATAAGCTGCATTAGCTGTGCCTGTGACGTTTAATACGGGTAGTTCGATACCGTCGGTATATATATTACCAAAATTTTGATTTACTTTGTCAAAGGCGGTACGTAAATTATCACCGGTTCCATCATTGGCTACAGTGCCTACGTTTACTGCTGTGTATGTTGTGCTTATAGTCATGTTTATACTCTTTAAATACTTACCTAGTATTTATCGAAGTTTAAAGAATAAAAAACCCACTTTTGAGTGGGTTAGATATTTTTATTATGGAATGCTCCGGGACGCCCTGGTGGACCAAAACCTGGATCTAGCGGGTCTATACCTAGTTCTACATCCTGTTCAGTATAGATACGCATTTGATTATTGGCCAGGGCATAGAATTGATAGCCCAGTTGATGTGTGATCCAATGTGCTGAATGCCATTGCCAGTCTTGATATCCCGGCTGTTGTGGATCATCTATATTAGATACTGTGTTAGTATAGGTAGCATAATAAGTGCTGACTTGATCCATTAGTCGGCTTGGGCCAATCCATAGGATATCTTCTACACGTGTCATACCGTGTATTGGCCAGATAGCATAGTGATCACCAAATAAAAACATGTTAGGATTTTGTATCAGTGCTAGATCATCTTTAAGACTTTTACTAGAATCAAACACTAGGTCACTGCGTAGGCGTACTGTGTAGTCGTAGACTATTTGATTCTTTTGAGCATAGTCCATTTTCAGCTTGTTAGCTTCATATAGACTGCGCCACATGCTAACATGCCATTTACCTTCAACAGGATCCCAACGACGGCCACCCCATTTAGGGCGATTAGGTTGTAGATCATATTCTTCAGTCATGATAGTGCGGGGAGCCCAGGCACGGAAAAATTCTACATTCTTTTCTGGATCTGTTGTTTGAGGACTGTGCCATTCTGCGTCGGTACTGACAGCACCCAAACGATTAGCATAACCTGTACCACGTGTTTCACTGTCCCAGAAGTGTGCAAATACATCACAGTCAGGAAGTAAATCACCCACATAACGTTTGATATTATCAGCGGTCGCATGACCAGTACGATTCTGGCCGCTGAAGCATAGTGCTATTCTCATTGAAAATCTCTAATAAAATAAGTGTTAGGTATTTGTGTGTCAGGAACCTAACAAACCCCGTGAGCGCAGCCCATCCTGTTTTCGCGTCAGCGGAGGCGGAATATGGTTACAGGTCCGCCGTGTATTACTATCCTGGATTGAAACTTGATCCACAACCACAGGTAGTCTGTGCTTGGGGATTTTTAATACTAAAACTACTACCTTGTAATGATTCTGTGTAATCTACTTCTGCACCTTGAAGATATTGGCTGCTCATAGCATCAATTAATAAATGTATGCCTTCAAACTCTAGATCAAAATCATCTTCGTTGGCTGTTTCTTCAAAGGTAAATCCATACTGCATTCCACTACACCCACCACCCGAAACAAACATACGCAACTTTAAGTTAGGATTATTTTCTTCTGCGATCAGTTCTTTGATCTTAGCGACTGCACCTGGTGCCATTGTAACTAATTTTGGTTGTTCTAATACATCTTCCATATTATATCCTCTGATTGATTGTGTCCCAATTGATGATCTTCCAAATATTACGTAAATATGATTTTTTATCACTTTGGTAGTCCAAAGCCCAAGCATGCTCCCACCAGTCAATTAGTAAGGCTATGTCTTTACGTACTTCATGATTCTTGATAGTCTTGATCTCTCCACGCCATGACAAATAGACCCAACCTGAACCCTGTATCTTCATAGCTATTTCGCCTAACTTTTCTTGGAATTTTTCATAAGAACCAAAATGCTCTTCAATCAATGCTAGGCTTTTGCCAGTGGGCAGATTACTAGATTTTGGTGCTCGGAACTGTGTAAAATAGATGTCGTGTAGGAAAGCACCTGCTTCATTAAACTCAGGATCTCCTTCGCCCTTGTTGTAGCGTTTGACGTAGCCACCATACAGTTCTTCATAGTGATAGTCTATGGTCTCTTCTGAGATGCTGGGCTCTAGTTCATCACGCTTGTAAGGCAATGGCGTATGTGTGAGGGTTTTAGGCTCTTTGGCTTCTGTTATAGTGACATATTTAATAAAGTTAAACATATTATCTTCTGTAGGTAATCCTAGCTTTGGTAAGATCATATGGCGTCATTTCAACATCTACGTCATCACCCAGGATAATCTTGATAGTGTGCATACGAAGTTTACCACCAATGTAGGCTGTAACCATGTGATCGTTTTCAAGTCTAACACGGAACATACTGTTACCTAGTATTTCCTCTACTTTTCCTGATAATTTAATAACGTCTTCTTTTGCCAATGGATCCTTTCCTATAATATGTATTTAACTAATTATTAATCTCGCCATTTAAAATAGCGTAGGTCATCCAAGATTTGAATGCCTTATATACTGCTTTGGCTTCGCGCTTGCCTTGTTTTACTTTAATACCATTAACATAGAATCCATCTTCGGCTATGCGTAGCATTTCTTCACCGCCGCCAGTAAGTCTGATGTCATTGGCACCCAATGAACTAGTTGGATATCCAATATCTAAACCAGCAAAGTCGGCACTGCTACTGTCATATTGTGCTAGCCAATCATCGTAGTTAACACTAGTATCACCTCCGGCAACTGTGATCATATCATTCCAATAATTATTGTCAGCGACAGTGATATTAGCGTATTCTTCTACGGATAACCCTTCTATGGTTAATTTATCTTCGTCGCCCATTACAGATCCTTTTTATAATTACCTTTACCTGGAATAGTGTTACGCACTCCTCCCACTGGATCTTCTACGTCTCCATATCTGCGTGGTATGACATGTATGTGTGGCCACATGATGGTTTGGCCAGCTGCCTCTCCGTTGTTCATACCCACGTTAAACCCATCCCATTCACCAATGGCCACTTGATGCCGACCAATGCTGATAGCATATTTGAATGCTTCTGCCATGGCGGTAAGATTATTGTATTTTGGAACCACCAAGATATGACCCTTGGTCACTGGGTATTTGTCTAGATAAACAGCGATCTGTTCATCTTCTGAAATCTTATCCTTCCACGGTATGTCTTTGAATTCCACTAACCTCTCCTCATTTTACTGATATCTACAGCATCTTCTTTACTAAACACAGGGATAGCATTTGACTTGTGTAGTTGTCCGATACCTAACATGGCAGTGCCTGTATACTGAGTAACTTCTTTCTTGACAGCTACACCTGCCCCAGTATCCAAGCTAGGAATATGGTTGGTACTGCGGCGAGGATCAACCACAACACGTGAATTAACAGTTGGGCCCATCCAGGTGCTCTTGCGTACAGTTTTTCCACTAGGTTTATCATCAGGTTTAACGCCCCATTTATCTAAAAAAGCCTGCCATGATTCTGCGTTTTGCCTTGCTCTGTTGGCAACGTCAGCATTACGGAATTTCTTCTTACCACGTTTCTTACCTGTGGTACTTAACCACGGGCCTTCTAAATGCATGGTCATTATTTTATCCTTTCTACTGTAAATTCTTTAGTCGTAGTTATGATTTTCATATCAGGGTACATCTGCTTGGCTTTGTCTAATACCTCTTGTTCTGTTGGAGCCTGGCATATAAAATGATGGCCAAATTTGTCATGCATGTGCCACATGTTATCTACCTGTTCTACGTAGACTATTTTCATAGTTTTTTTGATAACGTCTACGTTATCTTTAACTTTTAATTCTTTATAAACATTGATTATAAAAAAGTAAACAAAAATAGCTGTGAATATCACAGATATCACACTAATAACAGTCCAAATTGTATGTAAGATTTCCATTGTATATAGTAATTATAGCATCTTTTGGTTAAATTGTCAAGTAGTTTATAGGTGCTGTAGGATAACCTGTAAGCGGGTTTTGTCACACTCAAAATGGAATTTATAGTCCGGTTTGAACAGTTGTATAGCTGTCATATCCCATTCATGTGCCTCCAAATTAGCCTTACACCAATCAGCGATGGTATTGACCTTATCGATATCTTGGACACGAATGGTTAGTTTACTCTTGTTCATATAGTATGGCTTCCAGGGTCTTGTAGTGTTCGTAGGCTTGTTTAAGTGATGCGTATTTTTCTAACAGTTCTGGTTTAGGGTCTAACATGCATAGACGCTGTTCAACCCCTTCCATCCATGCTTTCATGCTTTTACCTTGGACAAAGATATCAGCATCAGCACCTTCCAGTTTGATAGTACCACTGCTATTTGCCTGCGATCCTTGCCAGCTATATCCAGTACCAGCACCGCCTCCACCAGTGATCGTGATCGGAGAAGATATCTTTCCGTTGACTCTCTGTCCACCGATGGTGACACTACTTTTAGGAGTTGTGACTGCCATTATGCCTCCTGGGCTTTTAACACTTCTTGCGTTGGATATGGATACACATCTGTTTTGGCTGTGCGTGGTTTACGTTTGGGTTTGTTTTTCATATCACTAGTATCCCAATTCAATCCTGACCATTCCGTAACACCTGAGACTTCTTTTGGCTGATCATATTCATACTCTAACCAATGATCGCCGGTCCACTCTAGGCTACCATAGCTGGTTCCAAATCCTTCTTTCCACGAGCATTTATAATCACCTGGTGTAGATGGGCGATTCTTTTTATTAAACTTAAACTCTTTGGTCTTTTCGTAATCTTCTGGCCAGTAGTTGATATAATCATTAACTGGCTCTGAATAGCTTTCAACTTCTTCACCATCTTCCATGAGATAGAAATTAAAGTCGCTGCTCTTACCGTCAGTGCTGCCACCGTTGTTGTCAATGTCTTCACCGTCGTAGGTAATGCGATAAGCGATCTCTTCACCCTCTATATCATCTCTAAATATGCATAACTTAGTAGGATCGAACGGTAGTGTTAAAGGTAACTCAGCATCAAAGAATGTGCCTTTTTCGTTACTGCGTCCAATGAATACCACCCCATCTTCAACCATACCTGTCCAATATTCACCTTCGATAGCTAATTCAATATCTGTACCGTCAAGGCTGTCAAGTTCACGAAGTAATACTTCGTTACCTTCTTCATCATCTACTTGGATATGGCCAGCATTCATGCTAACCCCATTGTTATGGCATAGATCATCACACTCATGCCATGCACCAGGTTCAAATGGCCACATGTCTTCTGGAATCTCTTTAGCTTCCGCATAGTCATAGTCCCAGGCAAAGTCGCTAACACTTAACTTATTAGTCTTAAAGTAGTCGTAGATCTCACGGCTGATGGTACCCATGACTACCTCACCACCGTAACCCCACATGCTGACATTATAACTGCGTGGAGTGAACTTCAGTGTAGCAATCAGTTTTTCTTGTTCTGCTAGTTTCTGTGCGGCTAATTCTTTCTTAGTGGGATTTTTAGCTTTAGGTGATTTACCTGCTGGGAATGGCCATTCAGCCTTAGATTGTTTTTTAGTAGCCATTATACTTTCCTTTCTAATAACCAAATAATATAGAAAAATGCCGCTAGATGTGCGATATTATACATACCTACTGCACTGACTACCAAATACACAAATACAAATACAAACAATCTCAAATCATAATTTTCATCCAGTTTAAGATCGTGTGTTAGATCCTCAAAGAATAATTTCACCCACGACGAATACTTTGACCACGCATTCAACACAAATAACTTAACGTCTGCCCAACAACTTTTAAAATTCACTCGATTCTCCTTATTATACACAAGTTTTGCCCACGGTTAAACGAACTTTTGCAACTTCACTAAAATCTCTAACGTTAGAGAGATTTAAATTTAATTTTATATTGATCCTGTTGTCAGCATGTATTTCTGGACGTAGGATCATATCTCTGTCATTTAAATTAACCACAGCCTGGCTGGGATGATTATATTTAAAAAATATTTCTGTACTGACATCTGTACATCTATGATCTACAACATTTCCGGACGTGTCTAATATGTCTACATGTAGAGCTATACGTTGGCCACCTACGGCAGGCTGTAGTTCTGCATTAATTAATCTTAGGGTTTCTTGATCATAAAAATAATATCCATTGCTACCTATCCTCAGATCTGGAGTACTACCGCAGGTCATGCGATTTTTAATTTTAGTGTTGGCAATGCCATTGGCTAATATCCTTGCCCAACTACCACAGTCAGTCTGTTTGGCTGCGATCAATGCTAGTGCTTCATTGAATGCCGATATCCAAGCAGTGTTCATCACTATACTAGCAGGTATCTCTACATAAGGACTGCGTCTATTACTAATTTTAAATTCAGTTGATCCAGGCGACAACATAAAAGCATTTTGTGGATAACTGTCTAATATCTGTAGTACCAATTGATCTCCGCGAGATCGTCGATCAAACTCTGATTCCATCTGCGCCTGCAGGCGATCACCGTCTACGGCCATATCCTGTTGCCCTCTAACCAACATACGCTCAGCGATACCACTGTGGGCCACGGTGACTGTCATACGAATCATATAAAGACCATCATCGAGTCTCTGTGTTTCTAGTATCTGATAGCTGTCAACGTAACCTGCTGAATAATCACCTATACGATCTTTGGTAAGCTCAGAGCCACTGACGTCTCTATCACTGACTATCACAGTGCCAACTGCTAATTCTACAGCTGATCTAAATCCACTGCGCCGGGCATCTTGTTCAGTAGCACCATAACCTACTACATCAACAGTGACAGTTGCTCGTTGACCTTTAGTCCTATCAGCCCAGACTGTAGTAGATACTAACAATAAAACAACTATCAACCAATACTTCATTTTATAAAATAACTGCATTTATTTTTCTACGTCGTATCCTAGATCACCTAAGATATCTGCCAGACCTAAAATACGCCAATTTGGCACATTTTCTAAAATTTCTCCGAGATCATCTAATACCAAAGCCTGTACCAGGCTATGTTTTTGAAGAAATTTATCAACATATTTGTATTGTCTCATGGCATTAATGCTGTTCAACCATTGTAGATTTTTTTGTGCGGCCAAGTAGGTATCATGATAAGCAATAGCATGTTCCCAATTAAAATCTCCTATGTTTTGTTGCTCTATCCAGGGTATAAATGTTCTTTCTAAAAAACCGTGACTAAGCAAATCGCCTAGTCTTATTTCTTTAATAAGATTTGTTGGAATAAATTCATAAACATTATATTCAGAAGCATTAACTTCTTCAGGGGTATATAAATTCCTTACGTTATACCATGCTCTGTTTTTGCGCATGCCAAACTCAAATTCATCCCAGGCAAATTCTTTATTAATTGGAAATTTTGTGCGCCAATTATCATAAAGCCAATTACGGTCACTAATATCTGGAACACATGGATCTTGCCCCCCATCGATATCAAAATTATAAAAATTTGATTTATTCCATATACTATTGGCTTTAAACCAAACTGACCATTTGGTATAACAATTAAGTGCCCCTAGATAAATGTCATCCGGGTCAACAGCAGAAATACTTATACATCTAGGATTAGACCTTACCCTCATAAACAAATGAGCCGCATATCCTGGATGTTCGGTCCAGGAATCACCGGTGTTGTGACAATTAACAACAAAAGTCTGTGGTGAAATTGGACCATTACGAGCTAACCAAACTAACACATGCATAGGTCCTAAGTGTGTCGGTTTACGGACATATCCATGGGTAGTAGAATCAGGTAATAAGGGATCAAGAATAACATTCTGGCTACGATCTTTTTCGCTGACATTAATAATCCATTGTAGATAATTTCCGCAATATCCCGGTGGATATAGGAAAAAGATATCATTTGTTAACACAGATATTGATCCTTTAATTTATAGTTATTTGGTGGTGTCTTATTTTGGTTGGACGATTTTTTCTTTGGTCCAATCCGCTGCCCCAGTGATATCTTTACCAACTCCAGCAACAGTGCTACAACCAGTTATGACAAATATTAAAATCAAGATCAGTGCGATAAACGCAATTAATTCTATCTTGTTCATTTTCATTGTGCTAGTTCCTGACTGGTTGATTTAACTTTTTCAACACCGTGATCTAATATCTGGGCAACACCAGTGATGCCCACGGTAGATATGATTATACCCACCACAACACCTACGATGAATGATTTCATGATTACTTACCTGCTTCCATTAGAACACGTAGTTGGCTAGAGGCATTGACTGTGTTAATACCAGTTCTAACTTCAACTACCACAGTACGGCCTTCTTGGTCAATTTTTTCATCTGAAATCATAATACCACGCAATAGAGCCTTGCTTGAAGTATGGATGCTTTCTTTAACCATCTCAGCAACTTTCTCTGAATTAGTATTAGGATTGCCTTCTTTTACATTAGCTACGCTTGGATTCTTGATATTACCTGAACCATCATCATAAGCTCGAGTAACTACAGGATCACCGTTAACATCAAAGTCTTTGTCGTCAACCTTAACTTCTTCACCCATACCATTAGTAGTATCTTCTAAACTCTTTTGTACAGAGCTCGATAATACCTTAACAGTACGTTGTGTGTCTAGTTGAGTTGATATAAACTCAGCGATGTTACGTTTAGCACGCAGTTGGGCAACTTGGATAGCCTGCTCAATCGAGAAAGCATTGTTACCTGCGATAGGTGCTGTACCTTTTGACGTAATCTCAAGGAACTGACCCTCTGGACTAAACGAAATAGTCATAATACCCGCTGGTCTATGAAATACCGTTGATACTGGTTTTGGTCTGATTGAATCCGTTGATGGTTTCAAATCTGCATTTTTTACAACGCCTTGATTACCGGCACAACCAACTACTAATAGAGCACCAGCAACAGCAAGGCTAAGTTTCTTAATGTTCACGAATGAACTCCTTTCAAGTTATGTGATAACTTCTATCACGTTACAAACAGTATAGCATCACTTTTGGTTTTTGTCAATCAATTCAGGATGTACTTCAAGTGGCTTAGATTTTGGTGCTATAGGTACTTGAACATAGCCGCACTCAATTTGATCATTGATTGTACTGCCACCGATGAACAATGTGCTATCACCTAAAATATATTCTCTTTGGCAGTTAAATACTGTGCGTGTAGGAGATTGGGTGGCACATCCAAACAAGGCCAATACTAAAATTAATATTAACTTATTCATAAATCCATATCTCCCGAGTTGAACGTGATTTTGCTTCTAATAATTGTTGTTGCCTGAGCCCAAATGCCTGATATCCTTCACTAACCATCTTGTAATAGCTGTCGCTCGGGCTGTGTCCATGTTCTTTTGGATTCATTATGTAGGTCATGGCAATGTATGGTTGATTCTTGTGTTCAACCGACACAGTTTTCTTATCATAGAATTCTGGATACCCTTCTAACATATCTAAGGCCCATTCATCCGATTCAGTGATAGACCAAAGCACACCTTCTACTGATTCAGTTGAGTTTGGTACGATAGTAGCAAAACTCTTGAATTCAAAACGATATCCTGGTAATACTGCTGGACCCAATGCCACTGCACCAGGACAGCGTAGTGCCATCTCGTTTGGATTGGTGTTCATACCATAGGCAAAATACAATTTGTTCTTCATAGACTTAATGAGCTTCCCTTGGCTCCATTATAGAAAATATGTTTTTCAATTTTAACGACTTTTTGATTTTTGTCTGCCCAGTCGGGTTTTACATAATCTGCATGATAAAATAGTGCAGACTTTAAGATGCGTAGACGTTTTCGTTCGTGTAATACTTTTTTTGCCGCTAAAACGCTTTCCTTATAGTTACGGCTGTCCTTGTTAATTGACAAATCATCTTTATTTGTCCAACTAAATTGATTCTTGGAATTCACTACTTCGCAGACTGTTTCGCCCCAATGTCCAATTTTTACCCTATTTACTGTGACTTGCCCAACTGCTATTTTACCTAACATAGACTCTGTGCCAGCTTCAAAAAATATATTCTGTGCCATGCATTTAAGATCTCTACTGTTATATAAAATCGGTTTTCGATCTAATTCTAGAATATCTTTGTTAGTTTGAGCTATAGTTGGTGTTATGATATTGAAATTATCCAATAATTCTCTATGTGGACGACGATAGTTAGTGTTATCATGTTGAAGATAAAATATCGATCCAATAAAAAATGTAATAAAATACCAACGAAAACGATGTATCATCTAAATTAACTCCATTTAACGATTATATATTATACCTTCTTTTTATCTAATTGTCAATCAGATAAATAACTATAACGGTTTAATAAGAGGAATCAACCTATCATGCCTATTGTTTATAAAATTACCACCACTCTTGACAATCCTTCTGTGCGAAGTTGGCCTCCTCAGGTTGAAGAAAGTGAGTTTTATTCTAAATTACAAACTAAAATAGTTTTCAAAGATAACAGTTACGCCAAAGATAAAATTCTTAGGTCTGATAACATTATTTTACCATCTTTAACAGAAACCATCGAAGGTAAAAAGGTAGTGCGTGTTCTATGGTTTGCTACTGAAGAAGAATTTGAATCTTGGGTTACTGAGAATAGGTTAACAGATACTTCTTTGCTTTCTGCTTTGCAAGAATGGGCAACTGCGTACAATCTTAAAATAACCGAAGAATATTATAGAGTTTCAGATTATAGTCCAAATATTGCTGGATTGTTTAGTTAATTTGTCTCAATGAAAAGCCCCAATCAAGGGGCTTTTTTTATCAGTCCAAATTGCTCGAACTATTAGTTGAACATCATAGCACGTGAACCATTTAAGTCACGAGCAGAGATTTTATACGCTGTATTACCACTTGTGTTAGTGATAGTTTTAACATTTAAACCAGCCGCACGTAATTCTGAAATACGAGCAGTAAGTTTTTCAATACCATAGTTAGCTTGAGCTTGTGCTATAGACAATGTTTTGTTTGTACCACGTAGATATCTTTCTAAGAAAGATACTTGATTTTTAACTTTAACTAAGTTAGTTGATTTACGTTTTGCCATTATTTGTTTCTCCGTTTTAAATAACATTTCAAAAATTGACATTTCTGTCCTTTCATAAAAAGCTGACAACCCATCAGCGTTAAGTTAATAATATACTCTGTTTAAAAAATGTGCAATAGTCAATTTAACCAAATTAATTGATCTGTAGATCAACCACATTGTCCACACGGAAACTGCGCCATTCTTTTTTGTCCAAACACCAAACACTGACTACTGCTTCGTTTGGTTTCTTGGTACCTTTATGTTCTACTTTTGGAACTAGATCTTGTTTGAGAGTACAGGGCATGACACGTGTTTCACCGTTAACTTTAGTAAAGGTCACTGTGCATTCATGTTTAGTTAATGCTTCAAGTAATATATTTCTATCCATTATTTTCTTTTTCCTTTTTTAAGTTCTAAAATAACCTGTGCCTGTTTACGTTGTAATTCTTGGGTAGTGTCGAGATCCTTGTTAAGATTGATATTAGCATTGGTCAACTTGACTATCAGATGTTTAAGATCCTCATCTTCTGCTTTTAGTTTATCGATCTGTTTCTGCATATCTACAACTGCCAGCCTTGAACGATCCAATTGATCATTGACTTTTTGGACCGTGGTCAACAAGATCAACCCGGTCAAGACTGCTATAAAAAATATGGTCCAATGTGTTTGTCGGTCTGTCACTGTATGTCTTCCTCCTGTAGGGAATTCCAAGTTATTGATTTTGCACGTTCATCTAAATCACGCTCTTTTGCCTGCGCTAGTAAAGGTAATAGAGCAGTCATAGTTTTTAATACCATGTCACATCCACGTGGTGTTAGTTTACTATATTGCGGACCAACTCCACTAGAATAAAAATAGTCAGGATTATCAACAATAACCTTGACACTGCCTTCTATCATGGTCATGACTTCTTTAGTTGTTAATTGTTTCAGTTCTTCGATCATAATTTTTCACCTGGTTCAAATCCACGGAATCGTAAAAATCTCGGAAATCTTAAACTCCACATTGCCTCCGAGTCTTGGCTTTTAGTTGCGGCGTCTGCTCGGACTTCAACGATTTGTCCAACAAGTTTACTGCGCGACACCCAATAAGTGTCACGATGGAGATCAGTGAAACCACTACCAACATTGACTCGAATACGCTTGCCATCATCTTCTCCCTCGCAGATCAGTGCGCCTAGTTTGCCCACATTACGTCCTGTGCCTTCTTCTACTGCCACGACTGTGAGACTAACTTCAATATATGGTTTGAGTTTTAACCAAGCCACTGAACGTTTACATTCGTATTTGGCTTCTGGATCTTTAATCATAATGCCTTCGTAACCACCATCTACTGCTTCTTGATTGATCTGTTTAAAACGTGCCGCACCTCCTAGGCTAGATAAATCAACTAGTTCTTGGCCGACCACAGTAACATTAGGCATAGCATCAGCAAACTGACTGTACCATGCGGCCAGAGTAACACTACGATCGACTTGTCTATTTTCTCCAATACCCAGTTGGAATTCTCGTAAGGTAACGATATCAAATAGATTTAATACAGCATCGTTGGCATCTACATCGCTTTTACGATGAACCATCTTCATAAGGTCTTGAAAACTGGCCGACATAACTTCACCATCTAGGATCACAGGTTCAGCAAAGGTACCAGCACAGGCACTGATCTGCTTTTTAATATGATCAAAGTTGATCAGTTCTTTACCATTCCTGCTATACTGATCAACATGGCCAGAGGGATATACGATAGTGATAACACGCACTCCATCGAGCTTGACTTCAATTAGTCGTTCGCCTTGGACCTTGCTTTCGTGATTAGCACTGTCGTGTGCTAGTTGGCAACTAAACACAGGTATAGCATAGTTGGGATATTTCTTTTCTACTGCTTTGTTAATGGTCTTTTCACTGGTTCCACAGCGTAGGTCTTTAATAAGGATACGACGATACCAATAGTTCCATTGGTCCTGTTTAGCTAGTTTCATAGCATTGGTGATGGCCTGTAGTGCGGCATGACCTGTAAGCTCACGACAGGCTAAACTGTCAGCCAGATGGTTGAAATCTTTCCAAGCTAGACCAAGTCCGCTGGTATCTTCTTTGGTGTCTACTTGCTTAACACCAAAAGTAGTCATAGCATCAAGAGCTAGTCTGCATCCAGCAAAGAACTCATCATTACCTGCAACTGCTTCACGGGCGATGATTTCTTCTTTAATCAGTCGGCTATTATCTGCTTCGAGCTCTTGGATTACGTTCCACGGATTATTCATTACCCACCTCTGTGATATGACGACATGATTTTCTATAAGTAAAACCTGGACATGTACAATTATACTGACCTTTAGAACGAATTACAAGATATTCATTACCTTTTGACCCTTTAATTGTCCACTGCCGATAGTCTGGGTCAATTTTAACGGTACTTTTACGGCCTTGTAAGTCTTTGATCCATAAGATATTCTTCTTATGTAGGATACTGAACCCGTTTGGGTGAGCAGGGTTGGTGACAGCTATCTCATCAGGCTTTAACCATTTGATTGTATTAAGGATTTCGCCGGTGATTTCGTGCTCGCAGTATGGATCAGGCCTATGATAACTGGGCTGATATACTCGTGTTCGGACTGTGATTTGACTCAATTTGGACCTTTCTAACCATTTTCTATACTGCTATTATACAGTCTTTTGGTTAAAAAGTCAAGTGATTTTTAGACGCGACCTACTACAACTTCAATTATTGAAATATCAATGGAATCAATGGTTTGTAAGGCCTTACCGATGATACAGCCTGGTTGATATTGTTCTAGATCTAAACGTTGGGCCACACCCGGAATATGGCTACTTACAACACGATCACCTTGTTCTACAGGCCCCAATACACGGCAAGGTACACGTCCTTGAAGTGCTACTGGTACACCGGTTTCTGCATTATTCATCAAGTATGCTGGATTTGTAGATACAACACCTGCAATTCGTGGATCGTGACTCTGTGTTGATATAGTAACTTCTTTGTCACCACCAAATATCAATACTGTACCAGGAACATATTTCTTGTCACTGGTATAAACCTCGGCCAAGTCAGCGTATTGTGCTTGTGTTGACTTGGCAAACACTGTGTTAAAGGTAGCGCCGGTGGCACCAATATTGCCAATACCACTGGTACCCCCATTCATTATAGCTGTTACGTTTCCGGATACATAGATAGATGTGTTGCCTGCAAAGCCACCACCACTTACTATACCAGATAAGAATGCACCGTTACCAACAAAATATCCACCAACAGCATTGATATTGCCTGTGTTGACAATAACATTGTTGTGTATTGCACCTGTGGATAAGATATTACCCGTTGAATTAATAACACCGTTCACTGTTAATGCGTTAACTACCGCACCAGTTGCCAAAATATTACCTGTAGTATTGATCTGACCTGCTGTTAATATAGCGGCACTTATATTACCACTGGTATTAAAGTAAACAGCGCCGCCACTGGTTGTCTGTGATATATTACCAGTTACAGTGTGGAATTGACCGCTGACCGCACCTACAGAGCCAACCGCAAGATTGCTGTCGATAGTAGCCGTACCGTATACCCGTGTTCCTGAATTTAATTTAGCCATGGTCTAGTATTTATTAGATTCCGTAACGGCCTCGTAGGGCATTGAAATTAGTTGAGATTTCATCAAAGGATAACCCACGATTGTAGACCATGAACTGACCAAGGCTACCACTGGCATAGGCACCAGTGCCCATGTTAGTGCTATCGATAGCCATCAGGGCCATGAACGTGTTAGCACCTGGGCTGGACCAACCAATGTTAGTGCTACCAACACTGACTCCGTTGACATAGGCCGTGGCTGTGGTACCATTGTAGGTGATTACCAAGTTATACCAAGCATTCAAACTCTGTGTTGATGTTGCTATTACCGTATCTGCAGCTCCAGTCCACTGACCAAATTTTATTACACCGCCTGCAGAGATTTCTATAGCTGAATAGTGATATGCTGTATTAGGAGTAGTCTGTCCATTGACCTGCACAAAGTTGCCAGCACCGGTGGGATATGCCCAGAGATTCATAGTATAGCTGTTAAAGGTAGTAGAATTAAATAAGGTGGTGGCAGTGGTGGCATATTGACTGCTAGCACCAGCAAAGGTTATAGCTCCACCACCTAGAATAGAATTATAAGTTGGGCTGGCACCCAGGGTATAGTTTTTACCATTACCACTCAGATCAGTCCAGGTTGCACCTGAGCCAGGATAACTAGATGTCTGCCCAGCATCAACCCACACCATTAGGTTACCGTCGACCACTGGTGCACCAGTGAATTCATCAATTTGATTATTTACATATAACGTACCATTGGAACTTTCTCGCCTGGCCGGTGGCTTAGTTGCTGGTGTAAGTCCGTATCTTGCGGCAAAATAATTATAATTGTTTTGTTGTTCAGCAGCGGTCAGTTGCCGATTGTAAAGAACTATTGCGGCTAAACGGCCTTGATAGAATCTTCCAGTGAATCCAGTGCCCCAAGTATAGGCAAAGTTCGAAGCAAATGCTCCATTGGTCGTGTTAGTTCTCAATCCTCCTACGATATTCCACCCTGATGCTAAACTACCAGCACCTGTATAGGCTGTGTTGTTTACATAGTAGGTAGTTGCTGTGCTGGCCCATCCATCTGTGTTGTCTGGGTTTTGCAAAGTCCAAGGGCCTGTTCCGTTGGCACTACCAAATCGCATGGTTTTATCTGCACTAGTACCAGCACCAAGACCATAAGCCAAACTCGCGCCTGAAGTATATGTAAAATCTGGATAGAATACTAAAGTGCAATCTAAATAGTTTTGTGCTAAGGTACTGGTTATATAGTTTGTTGCAGCGCCAGTAGCAAAGTTCCAATAACTTGCTGACCCTGCTGAAACATATGATATTGTACCGTTGAGTGTAGCAGGATTAGTTGATGGATTTACAAGATCTCTTACGGTTGTGCCACCTCCTGGATAACTTTCCAACTTACCAGCATCAATGTATGCTATCATACCATTGGTTACTACCATTCCGGTGACTTCATCAAATTGATTGTATACTTCTAAGGTGCCATCAGGTAGTTGTCGTCGCGCTGTGATTGTTGATCCTCGATTAAATGGCCCTGTAGCGATAAATGTAGCTGAACCGTTGTTGGTCATCGTGTAATTGTTTGTGCTACTGTCTTTAATAAAGTTTGCGGAATCTGTTACATTTAACAATAGACTCGTGCCTGAGACTGCTGGCAGTATGGCCTGTGGTGGAGTAAACGCTGAGGTATAGACTGCGACCCCATTGACCACACGGAGATTGGAAATATATCCTGGAAAATAATAGAAAGGACTACCATTATATCGACCCACACTGACCGCGGATGTTGTCCCCGGAGTATAAGTAGTTGTTCCGGCCAATACTCCATTCACATAGCCACTGGTGGTTGTTCCGACTCTAACAAACGCGATATGGTTCCATGCACCTATCGTGGGAGTGACTGTGGACATTGCCACCACACCATTTACACCGTCATCGGCTACCAGCTGATTAGATGAGTTTTTCCATAGATTAATGCCACTGTTACTGCCATTGTTAAAACTGACTATGGTGGTTTGTGTGGCTCCAGTGGTCCAATAGCACCACATTTCTACAGTCCAAGTTCCGGATAAGTTTGGACTCGTAGCAGTCAAATATTGTGTTGTACCATTGAAACTAATAGCACCTGCGGCTAAACTGACTTCATCAAACGAGCCGTTAACTAATAAACTACCAGTTGATAGTAATCTCGAGACTATCGGCATTATCCAAATACCGTGTCTAGGCTGTTGGTGCTGTTGTTAAATATCTGATAGACCGAGCTGACGTTGTTGGCACCCCATACATAACCCATACGTTGTCCAACGTATAAGTTACCACCTACCCC
>Ga0209500_10000737_pt1 | contig 27037 bp, 25 predicted proteins | sample S_140212_EF_Meta_FD_187323 | JGI IMG/M metagenome (GOLD analysis project Ga0209500, IMG submission 187323) | Freshwater microbial communities from Lake Simoncouche, Canada to study carbon cycling - S_140212_EF_MetaG (SPAdes) (version 2) | ecosystem: Environmental > Aquatic > Freshwater > Lake ...
CAAGACAACGACTTTCCGATAGATCAGATCAAGTCCGACACATCAGCCGCTTCCGGCGGTCAGCCTGCCGCCGCCGCCTCAGGCGCGCTAATGGGTGGTACGACTTTCCAGCCCCAAGCCAGCCCAACCCAATCAGCCCCCGCTTGGCAGCAAGATGCCCAAGCCGATGCCAGTATGCTAGGCGCCCAAGCTTCAGACCAAACTTTGCCAGTAGCTCCTGTCGCTGCTCCAGAAATAGTTACACCACCCTCCCAGCCACCATATGCGCCACCAATTGCTGCAACCATCGAGCCGTCCGCTGCTGTACAGCCCAACCCTCTAGATATGCCAATGCCAGATGTTGCTACAGCACCGATGCCTGCCGCAATGCCTGCCGCAATGACTGCCGCAATGCCTGCCGAGCAACCTCAAACGCAGCCCATAGCAGAACCCCAGCCAGTTATGCCCAGCTCACCAGTCTCTAGCCCACCACCTGTCGAAGATGTACCTGGTGGCTCACTCCCACCTGGTATGCCAATGGAGCCGCAGCCTGCAATGCCTCCAGATTCGATGCCAGTTAGTTATGACCAGCCCACAGTAGCTGCAGCAGCAGTGCCACCGAGCTATGCTCAGCCCGGGGTGTTACCCGGTGCCGATCAGCTTGCTCCTGTGGCAGCCGGTCTAGACACCATGGGTAGCTATGGACCGCCCCCAAAAAAGAGCAAAAAACTTTTATTTATTATTCTTGGCGTAGTTTTGGGCCTCGCCTTAGTCGGCGGCGGAGTTTATTACTTTACAGTAATCGCCAAAAAGTCGACCTCAACCCCAGCACCAACACCGACGCCTACTCCTACACCAATACCTACACCAACACCAACCTCTGGCCCTGCCACTCCCCCTGAAGGCTATGCCACTATCACTAAACAGTGCTATAGCTTTGCCCTTTATGTACCCAATACCGTGCCTAAAGATGAAACCTGCACTTTCGCCGCCTCTACATTTGGCCAAAAAGCAATTAGTACAATTGCGGTGGATACCAAGACAGAACCTTACCAAAAGATTGATGAATACTTGGCGATATCTAGTGCCTCTGTAACAGTACTGTCAACAGATGTTATCAAGCTCGATGGTCTCGATGCTACGCAGGTTATATACAAAGCTACTGATGGCAAAACCTACTCCCTAGTTGCATTGCTATTGGTGGGCAAAAACTACCAGCAAGATGGCAAAACCGTCACGGTTGTTGCTATTACTACGACCTACCAAGACGAATTCGACAAAACAGTTACAAAAAACGTACTCGATACCTGGCGCTGGCAGTAACAAAAAATACTACTTGATAATATTCACTCTTAGGGTTAATCTTGTAAAACGCGCAGAGTAGCGCCGTACCAGAAAGGCTAGCCTTGAAAAAAAGACCTAACCTATTCCATGACGCCGAAGTTCTTATCGATAGCTTCCTTTCAAGCTGGGAAGCCAATTGGACCGAGGCATCCAAATACAGCTCATTAGAGAAAGCTGTAATAAGGAGTTTTTTAACAAAGAAAGTCATTAGTAACTATGTGTTGACAGGACACATAGCTTTTACCAAGGCCGAGCTAGCCTCAGCCGTTGATTACTTACTAAACCTGGACAAGCAAAAGCTCAAAAAGTCTAGAGAAAGTTCCGGACCAATTAGCCAGTGTTTAGATTTTGTTAATCTCTGGCTTGCCCAATGGGATAAGGCCGATAGCTATACCCGCGACGAAATAGCAAAGATCAGGACTAAGCTTTATAGCAAAGTTGCTGATAACTACGTCAGAACCAATAAAACACAGCTAGCCTTCACTAAAAAAGACTTAAGTGATAGCGTGGCCTTTATTGATTCAGTTCGTCATAAGCGATGCGTTGAGGCTCACGCCGACGATCGAGATCAAAATATTCGTAAGGCCAGAACTCAGTATGGCTCTATAGCCCTACCTTGCACGGTCATCAAGCAGCAGTATTAAAGTTATTAATAAAGTTCGGCTCAATCATTGAGCTGAACTTATTTATTTAAGTTTGCTTTTATAGCTATGGTGTAAGACTATAATAGATATATGAATGATGTAGATGAAGTCAAATCGCGCCTCGACATAGTCGATGTCATAAGTGGCTATGTGCCTTTAAAGCAGACCGGCAAGAGCTTTAAGGGCCTTAGTCCCTTTAAGACCGAAAAAACCCCATCCTTTATTGTTAGCCCAGACAAAAATATTTGGCATGATTTTAGCTCGGGCAAGGGAGGCGATGTTATTAGTTTTGTAATGGAAATGGAGGCCTTGAGTTTTCCAGAGGCTCTCGAGATGCTAGCTAAGCGAGCTGGAGTAACGTTGAAGCCTAGAGTCGGCGCAAACAGTAACAATTCGAGCCAAAAGGCCAGACTCTACGATGCCTGCGAATCGGCTATGGCATACTTTCATTTGTCCTTGTCTAAAAATGAGAAGGCCAAGGAGTACTTCATTAAAATCAGAGGATTGAGCTCGGCAACCATCAAGAATTATAAGTTAGGCTACTCACCTGATAGTTGGGAGTCGCTGACAAACTACCTGACCAAAAAAGGTTTCAAGGTTGAAGACCTGATCGCCGCAGGTTTATGCGTCGAGGGGAAGCAGGGCAAAGGTGCCTACGATCTTTTTAGGGCTCGCGTGATGTTTCCGGTTTTCGATGCCCAAGCTCGGGTGGTGGGGTTTAGCGCCAGAATACTCGGCAACGAAAAAACTGCGAAATATATCAACACACCACAAACGCCAATATACAATAAGAGCGATGCAATATACGGACTGGCTCAAGCTAAGGATGCTATCAGGCAGGCTGACCTAGTCGTGGTGGTAGAGGGCAATATGGATGTTGTGGCACTGTCTAATGCTGGCTTTGGTAATGTCGTGGCGAGTAGCGGCACAGCACTAACTCAACTGCAATTAAAACAGCTAGCCCGCCTAACTGGCAATATTGCTTTTTGCTTTGATAGCGATGAGGCTGGTATTGCTGCAACGCTTCGGGCCATCGATATCGCAGCCACGATGGATGTCAAAATCGATATCATCAGCCTCAAGGGCGCAAAAGATCCAGATGAGCTTCTGAAAAAGGGCAAGGCCGAATGGCAGAAGGCGGTTGAGGGTGCAAAGTACGCCCCGGACTACCTGGTAGCAATAGCTAAGGATAGATATGGCACTACCACTGCACCTGGCAAAAAGCAGTTTATAAAATTCATCACACCAATGCTTCTGAGCTTGCACGATGACATTGAAAACCAACATTACATCAAAGTAGTTGCCCAACTACTAGATACTACCGAGGAAAGCATTGGCAAATTAGTTTTAGCCAAGTCCGAGGCTGCCAAGTCAGCTTATCCTGCGGCAGAGCTGAGCATTGAGCCCAGCGCTGACACAAAAATAACTGCAGATTCTAACCCAACAAAGAGAAGAAGCCTAACCAGGCAGGAGAAGCTCGAGCAGATACTATTAGAGCTCTGTCTGGCTTTCCCCGAAAATATCCCCTCACTAGACGATTTAGACTTAGATCGGTCGTCTGATATCCACCGTAATATATTCGAAGTTCTTAAAAAATCCCCCAAAGCCAAGTTTGTAACAATACTTAAAGCATTGCCTAAAGAGGAAAATTATGTTAAAATTCTTGCATTAAGAGGTGAACAAAGCTACGCCGATTTGACGGCGCACGATATTAGGCTCGAAGCCTTCACCCAGGTTGCTAGGATACAAGAAATCAACAGACAAAATGCCAAACATCATTTAGCCCGACAGCTGTCAGAAGCCGAGGCCGATGGAGACGCCAAAAAAACAAAACAACTTCTAAGAGATTACCAAGCACTATTAAACGAGGATTAATAACTATATGCCCAGAAAAGCCAAATCGACCCCAGAGCCAAAACTAACAAATGATTTTAGTGAAGCGATTGAAAAGCTAATCGTCAAAGGACGACAGCAGGGTTTTGTGACCCAGCAAGAAATACAGGCTACCATTCCGGAAGCCGAAGATAGCGTCGATTTGCTAGACGACCTGTACTCGCAACTCATCGATAAGGGTATTGAAGTTACCGACCAAAAAGACAAGCTTTGGGAGACAGAGCCAGAGGAAGATGTAGAAAACGCCACCAGCGAAGCCAATATCAAGGATATTGCTGACGACTCAGTGCGTTTGTACTTGCGCGAAATTGGTAAAATTTCTCTCATTACGGCCGACGAAGAAGTATCGCTCGCTAAGAGGATTGAAAAAGGAGATAAGGCCGCTAAAGACGCTTTGGCTGAGGCCAATATGCGACTCGTAGTTAGTATCGCTAAAAAATACATTGGTCGGGGACTAGACCTATTAGACCTCATCCAAGAGGGCAATACTGGTTTGCTTCGCGCAGTAGAAAAATTTGATTATCACAAGGGTTTTAAATTTAGCACTTATGCTACGTGGTGGATTCGACAGGCTATAACTCGCGCTATTGCTGACCAAGCCAGGGTTATTAGAATCCCCGTCCATATGGTTGAAACAATCAATAAACTTATTCGCACCCAGCGTCGTCTTACCCAGGAGCTAGGCCGTGAGCCCCTACCGGAAGAGTTGGCAGCAGAGATGGAAATAGATGTCGATAAGGTAAACCATATTCTTAAAATATCCCAAGACACTACCAGCCTAGATGCCGCAGTTGGTGAAGATGAGGATTCTAGTTTGGGTGACTTTATCCAGGACGAAGATACCGTCAGTCCAGAAGAAGCCGCTACCTATGAGCTGCTCAAGGAACACATCGACGACACCCTCGAGCTACTCACACCACGCGAACAAAAGATATTACGAATGCGTTTTGGTCTTGAAGACGGGCGTAGCCACACACTCGAAGAGGTCGGGCAAGAGTTTGGTGTAACTAGAGAGCGAATCCGACAAATCGAAGCTAAGGCCCTTACGAAGTTGCGCAAGCACAAAGACAGTAAACGCCTTAGGGACTACATTAACTAGGATTTTTATCGCTCGTGTCGTGGTCTTCAGCTTGTTTCAGTGCTTCGCGAGCTCTCTTGATACCTTCTCGGCCAGCAGCTCTCTGGGCTTGGTTGGGCCAGTAGGGGTTATCGGTCGGCGAAAGGGCAATTTGTCCCTCCGCTAGGCTATTGTAGCCACCTCCTAAGTCTCCTGCATTGCCCGTTATTTCGCCTGGGTCAGGTAGGTGCTGATCAGTCTCTTTTTGCTTTTCATCTTTGAGGCTTTCTGCATAGAAAGCTCTATTCCTTGGGAAATCATTGGCTTCATGTGGATATGATTTTTCACTCATGGTTACATTAAAGCACATCAGTGTTATATTTTGCTAATTTGCTGATAAGATAAGGTGTATAATTTTAGATATGAATAAACGCAAAAAACTAGTAGTATTCGATGGTCACGCTTTAGTCCACAGAGGCTACCACGCTATTCCATACCTGACGACCAAAGATGGCACACCAACAAATGCGGTGTATGGCTTTACCATGATGATGCTCTTGGCGTTGCGTGAGCTCAAGCCAGATTACGTTGCAGTAGCCTGGGATGCACCAGGTAAAACCTTTAGACACGACCAGTACGACCAGTACAAGGCTACCCGTAAAAAAGCTGATCAAGAACTCTACGATCAGTTTCCAACAACCAAAGCTGTAATTTCGGCCTTCAATATTCCGTTGCTGGAAATGCCTGGCTATGAAGCCGACGATATCATCGGCTCAATCAGCGCTCAGTACCAGAAAGAGGTCGATGTAGTGGTGGTAACGGGCGATATGGATGAGCTTCAGTTGGTTAGCGAGGCCACAACGGTATTTACGATGCGCAAGGGTTTTAGCGATACATTTATTTATGACACCCAGGCTGTTATTGATAAGTATGGCGTTAACCCCAAAGAGTTTATAGTTTATAAGGCTCTCAAAGGCGATACTAGCGACAATATCCCGGGTGTTTCTGGTATTGGCGACAAGACTGCCACCGAGTTAGTTCGGCAGTACCACAACCTAGACAGCATTTATCAAAACCTTAACAATATAAAGCCGGCAGTAGCAAAAAAGCTAACGGTTGGTAAAGATAGCGCCTATATGAGCCAAGAGCTATCAACAATAAAGCTTGATTTGAAGCTCGATTTTGAGCTCAAGAATGCAGTTATACATGATTACGATAAGAAAAGTGTTTACGACCTCTTTCATCGGCTCGAGTTCAAGAGCTTGCTGGCTAAACTCCCGAATAAAAAGGTTACAGATGAACACACTGAAGCTTCTGATGAGCACAAAAGTAGTGCCACAGAGTTTAACCGTGAACACCTCAAAGATGCCAAGTATCATCTCGTCACGACGGTGCCTGAGCTTCAGGCTCTAGCCAAAGAGCTGGCTCAGCAAAAAGTCTTTGCTTTTGATACCGAGACTACAAGCACCGACGAAATCGATGCCGATCTAGTAGGTGCATCCTTTAGCTTCAAGGCAGGCGAGGCCTATTACGTACCAATCGCCCACACTGAGAAAACCGAAATCGACCACACCAAGTTTTATGAGCTGATTGGGCCAATCCTGGCAGACGACAAAATTGGTAAGGTTGGCCACAATATCAAATACGATTATGTCATTATGCGCCCATTCAACGATCTATGCCTTGGGCCAATCGTTTTTGATACTATGGTCGCAGCCTATTTGATAAACCCAATCGGTCGAGCTCAGAGCCTTAGCCAGTTGGCCTACAACGAGCTCGGGATTTCGATGATCGGCATCGAGGAGCTAATTGGTCCAAAAGGTAAAAATCAACAAACTTTTGATGCCGTCCCTATCAAAGAAGCTGGCCAGTATGCCGCCGAGGACGCCGATATAAGCTGGCGATTGTACCTGAAGTTGCAAAAAGACCTGAAGGCAATCGGGCGTCTATCCGAACTTGCCGATCAAATGGAGTGGCCGCTTATCGCCGTGCTTGGCGATATGGAGTACCACGGAGTAGAGCTAGACTCGAAGTTTTTGAATAAATTATCGGTTCAATATGCTTCAAAAATCAATCAGTTGCAAAAAGATATTTGGAAGCTTGCTGGTGGCGAATTCAATATCAGCTCACCAGCCCAGCTTCAGATAGTCTTGTTTGAAAAGCTCAAGATACCAACAGCAGGCCTAAAAAAGACTAAAACTGGCATCAGTACTGCTGCTAGTGAGCTCGAAAAATTACGAGGCAAGCACGAGCTAGTCGATAAGATGTTCGAGTATCGAGAGCTAACGAAGCTCGCCAGTACCTATGTTGATGCATTACCGAAGCTAGTTAAGCCAGATGGCCGAATACATACCAGCTACAATCAAACCATCGCCCAGACCGGACGCCTAAGCAGTACAAATCCGAACCTTCAGAATATACCAATCCGTACTGATATGGGCCGAGAAATTCGGAAGGCTTTCGTTGCTAGCCCAGGCAAGATACTAATTTCAGCTGATTATAGTCAAATAGAGTTGCGCCTTGCTGCCGAACTATCTGGGGACCAACCAATGATAAAAGATTTCAAAAGTGGAGCCGACATCCACACTTTGACCGCCGCAGAGATGTTCGCTGTCGAGCCAGGAAAAGTAACCAAAGAAATGCGCTATGCTGCCAAGACTATCAATTTTGGGGTACTTTATGGTATGAATCCTCATGGTCTGTCGGTCGCCACTGGTTTCGATTACGATAAAGCCCGAGAGTTCATCGACAGCTACTTTGGTTTGCGCAGGGGCGTTGCTCAGTACATTGCTAGCATCAAGAAGTTTGCTCATGACGAGGGTTATACCGAAACATTTTTTGGACGACGACGACCCTGCCCAGATGTCAGATCAAGCAATTTTATGGTTCGTGCTTCCGCCGAACGAGCAGCGGTTAATTTACCCCTACAGGGCACAGCGGCCGATATGATGAAGTTGGCAATGGTTAACATAGCCCACAGTTTTGGGGAGTTTAATAAGGGCAAGAAAACACCAGAGCAAGCAATTTTATTACTGCAAATTCATGACGAATTGATAGCCGAATGCCCCAGGGCCGATGCCGATAAAATCGCCAAGATTATCAAGCAGGCCATGGAGGGAGTACATCAGTTTGATGTTCCTATTATCGCAGAAGTTCACCAGGGGCTTAGCTGGGGAGATCTCAAGTAGCCTATTAAATAAAACAAGCCTAGCTAATAAAAGCTAGACTCGTCAGGCATGGCAACGGTAATCGCCACGCCACTTCTTGGTAGGGGGTTTTGGTAATAGAGCGATACATCGTTATTGATCCCAATAAACCCGCTAGAGATCGCAATGCTTCCGGAGTATAGGGTGGCCTCCTGCCCAAACAGATCACCAAAACCTATAAACTCAAAAAACATTGCCTCGTGTTTGTGGCTAAAGTGTATCGCTATCTTGTACTCGCTCCGCTTTTTGCTAACGACCACTTGGTCGCGGTAGCTATAGAGGTCAAGTCGTCTTGTCATTCGTATGAGCTTACCTAAAGGTCCATAGGCCTGAAGCTTGTCTCTGCTTATATATGACACTACAGCTCCTATTTGTTCAGGGGAGGCTAATTATAACAAACATGCATGCCGCAGCGGCAATGCAGATTGTCACAATGGCCACCAATGTCTTGATGTTCTCTGTCAGATCAGATTTGTACAAAAGTTACCCTTTAGTAGTAGGTACGGATTTCAATGAAATATAGTATAACAAAATTGTATAAAAGTAAAGCTTAATTATCAGGTATAATGGACTAATGAACAATTCAAACCAGAAATCACCAAATGCCTGAGCTGCCTGAAGTCGAGACGGTCCGATTCGGCTTACAAGAGTTTATGCCTACGCAAAAGGTATTATCAGCTACTTGTGACTGGCCAAAGAGCTTGGCCATAAGTGAGGCGCTGATGGCCAGCAAGCTGATTGGCGCCACAGTCAAATCAGTTCAGCGCCGCGGCAAGCTAATAATTATGCCACTCAGTAGTGGTTATAGTATTTTGATACACCTCAAGATGACCGGGCAATTGGTGTATCGGCCAAAATCTGGCCGTGGCTTCGGGGGAGGGCACCCCAATGACAGCTTGGTCGATAAACTTCCCGACAGATCTACGAGAGTCATCATAGAGCTCGAAAACGGCACACTATTTTTCAATGATCAGCGTAAATTTGGATGGATCAAACTCGAGCCAAGCGACGGCCTGTATCAAAATAATGCTTTTTTAAAAAAGCTCGGCCCTGAACCACTCGAGGATAGCTATACATTTGAGCAATTCGCTACCGCCCTAAAAAAACGCTCCAGAACTAGCATCAAGGCCGCTCTGCTAGACCAGACGGTACTGGCAGGGGTTGGCAACATATATGCCGACGAGTCTCTCTTTATGGCCAGAATCCACCCCCTTACCAAAGTTGGCGATGTTAGCGCTGTGAAGCTCAAAAGGCTTTTTAACGCAGTAAGAGAGGTCATGAGCCTCAGTATTAGTTTGGGTGGGAGCAGCGACCGAAATTACGTCGATGCCAAGGGCAACAGGGGTAGCTATTTAAAATTTGCTCAGGTTTTTCGTAAAGAGGGTAGCGCTTGCCCCAACTGCGGGCATAAAATTATCAAGATCCGCGCCGCAGGCAGGGGTACTCACATCTGTCCACACTGTCAAAAAGTGCCAAAACTTGCAGTCTAGCCAGCACCTTTTAGCCACACCTGCACTGATATGAAGTATAATTAAGCTCGAAAGCAGAGGTTTTAAAAATGATCTTGTATTTATATGGCGAAAATAGTTATGCAATCAGCCGCCAGCTGAGCCTAATAAAATCTCAATATATCAAAAAAACTGGATCTGAGGGAGATATGCAGTCTATTGATGCCCTCGAGCAAGGGAACGATAGCCTGCTTGCTAGCTTGTCTGCTATGCCCATGTTTGTTAGTAGCCGTCTGATTATTTTGACCAATCTCCCCAAATCTAAACCTAGCCAAGCACAGATCGATTCGATACTGCAAAATGCTACCGATAGCACTAATCTAGTCATTATCGACCCTAACCCAGATAAGCGCACCACTCTTTATAAGAGCCTTAGTAAAGTTAAGGGCGCTACGGAGTTCAGGCGACTCAGCCGTGTCGAGTTAACAAAATGGGCACTTGTCGAAGCCCACAGGGCCGGTGCAAAGCTCGACAGCCAATTAGCTGGCTACCTTATCGATCTAGTAGGGGAGAACCAGTGGAGTCTCCACAATGAAATTTCTAAACTCGCTAGCTATGATAGCGATATCTCTCGAGATTCAATCGACGAGCTTGCTACACCAAGCCTAGAAAACAACGCATTCATTTTAGCCGAGGCGTTGGTGCGCAAGGATTTACCTCGAGTAATAAAGCTATACAAAAATCTTAAACTCCAGGGTTATGCAGACCAGATGATACTAGGGGCTATTATTTATCAGTTTCGGGTGTTGATGCTGGTTATTATCAATAACCCACAGCTCAATCAGGCCTACAGAGTATCGCCGTATTCAACCCAAAAAGCCCTGCCTTTGGTCAAGGCTCTAGACATCGATGACATCTCACGAGCCTATCAGGACATCGCCGAGGCCGACATCGCTACCAAAACCGGCGAGCTGTCGTCTGAAGAAGCTATGAATGGGCTTTTTTATAAACTTTGCAACCAAGAGTACAGCTCTAAAAACTAAAAAACCTCCAATTTGGAGGTTTTTTAGAGATACCCTAGATTAACTCATCTAGTTTGGCTATTTTTTGTAGTAGCTTTTTTTGTAGCGGTCTTTTTGGCAGCAGCTTTTTTTGTGGCTGGTTTTTTAGTAGCGGCAGTTTTTTTAGTCTTAGGCTTGCTGGCTAGTTCGGTACCAAAAGGCTTCTCGGCTACTGAGTTGTAGGCAAGTGTTAGGCGGCTCTTTTTGCGTCCGGCATTATGTTTATTGATAACGCCCTTGCGAACCGCTTGGTCGATAGCTTTAATAGCAGCAACTAGCTCTTCGTTGCTCTTAACTTTGCCCGTGGCAACTTCGTCTCGAACAGCCTTAAACTTGGCTTTTACAGATGTCTTTACACCAATATTATAAGCTTTGCGCTTTTTTTCTTGGCGGACTCTCTTGATAGCTGATTTGATTACTGGCATATAACGATTAATCCTTCTTTTTAAAGAGTAAATTATTTAATAAATAGTAATAGGCATAAGTATACCTGATAATGCCTTATCTGTAAAGGGTAAAATAGTGCTGTTATCAGATAGCCTGTTGGCTCACCTTAATCTCTTGGCCGGCTGTAAAAAGGGAGTTTCTGCACTAAGTCATGGATTGGCTAGAATAAGCCAGGGACCAATCGTACCTTGACAATAATGCTTATGTCGTGTATAATAACCCATTGTTTAAGAAGATAACAATAATTATAACTACGCAAATATTATGCAAAATGATTTAACCCCAAAACAGCAAGCCAGCGAGCTCATCAAGCAAGCTCACAATATCGTGATTGTTACTGGCCGAGAGCCAAGCAACGATCAGCTTGCGGCTGCAATCGCTACCCAGCGAGCACTAAATAAGCTCCAAAAGCAGGCTAGTATCGTTATTACCGATGCACTACCCAAGAGTGCCGAGCTTTTCGATACCCAATTTATCAGTAACGACATCCAGGGTGTTCGCGACTTTATAATTAGCGTTGCAATGCATTCCGTAGTGGTTGATAAGCTCAAATACAATGTCGAGGGCGACAGGCTAGATGTCACGATTACACCGCTCAATGGCAACTTCAAGGCCGGTGATGTTAGCTTTGAGCAGGGTCCATTTAAGTTCGATTTAGTTATTGCACTAGGTGTACCACAGATCACAAAGCTCGACAAAATTGTCGAAAAAAACCCGACTATATTCGACGGCCTACACCTTATTAATATCGATTATCATCGTATCAACGAAGAGTACGGCAGTGTCAATTATATCGATCAAAACTCTAGCTCAGTCTGCGAAATGCTAGTATCGCTATTTGAGTCCCTAGAGCAGGGTATGGTCGATGAATCAATCGCCACAGCACTATATACTGGTATCACTACTGCCACCCACAACTTTACTACCCCAGATACCACCGCCAAGTCAATGACGGTTGCCGCCCAGATGCTAGCAGCTGGCGCCAAACAGCAAGAAATTGTTAGGGTTTTGCAATCTAATAACACCCCCAAGGCTACTGCATCTCCTGCGCCATACAACAAACCGAAGCCAATAACCGCCAACCCTAAGCCACCGACTGCTGCTAAAGAGCCCAATATCGAAGCTGTGGCACCAGATTCGACCGCTGCAACCAGCATTAAAGAGGCTATCAAGCAGGCTCAAATAGCTGCCGAAACCGAGTCAGCAATTGGTACTGCAGGCAGTAAGGCTTCAGAGGATACTCCAAAAACTAAAGCTCCAGAGACCAAGGCTAGCGAAGCTCAAGACAACGGCTCAAAAAAAAAGATCTAATCTGGTCTAAAGGCGAGTTTCGAAACGAAAACGAAGCTTTTAAGCCCGGACCTTTTCAGGGCAAAATTGGGCCTGCTGCCACACAAGCCTAGCCCGCGTCTTAGCCAAATTTTAAGCTACAATATAACCTATGGACATCAAATCAGAAGGACTACACCTAATAAATAAACCTCGAGGCCGCAGTAGCTTTAGTATGGTGGCTCAAGTTCGCCGTACCAGTGGTATCAAAAAGGTTGGCCACGCCGGCACACTCGATCCCGAAGCCGAAGGCCTTCTAATAGTCTTGGTCGGCAAGCAGTACACCAAGCAAGCAGGCGACTATTCGAAGCTCGATAAAACATACCAATTCGATATAAAGCTTGGTGAGTTTTCTAGCACAGACGACCAAGAGGGTGAAAAAACTAAGGTCTCTGATATCAAACCAACTAAGGCCAGACTAGCTGAAGTTATAAAAGCCCTGACAGGTGAAATATCCCAAACCCCACCTATATATTCGGCTATCAAAATCGGTGGCCAGCGCGCCTACAAGTTAGCCCGAAAAGGCCAGACACCAGATATGCCAAGCCGCGAGGTGAGCATCGCAAAGTTCGAAATTATTAGCTACCACTACCCGAATGTCAGCTTAAAAGCTGATGTTAGCTCTGGCACATATATTAGGTCTTTGGCTCGCACGATCGGCGAAGAGCTAAAAACTGGCGCATACTGTACAAAAATTGTGCGCACTCGAATTGGGCAATTCGACTTGAATGATGCAGCAAGCCTTGATTAATTTGCTGGTATCTGTTAAGATAGTTCCATAATGATTCAAAAGACTATTAAAGCTAAGGTAATGAAAGACAACGGTACCCACGCCAAAGATACTGGCTCTGCCGAAGTTCAGGTTGCGCTTTTTACGGAGCAGATCAAGCAATTGACCGAGCACCTCAAGGAGCACAAAAAAGACAACCACTCTCGTCGTGGCTTACTGGCTATGGTCAGCAAAAGACGCCGATTGCTAGATTACTTGAGCAAAAAAGACGCCAAGCGTTACGAAGCGCTAGTCAAAAAGCTTCAATTACGACGATAGTTTTTCCCGGGTCAGTACATTGTAATTAATAAATAATGCTTAATAAATAATCTCAGGTCTCGCAGCTAAACGTATTTAATAGCGGAACGGATTGATCTAATACGAATTGATCAATTGATTCCGAAACTAACTACTTATCTCGAGTCCCTTAAGAAAGGTATACAAAATATAATGGAAATCATTCATCCTTTTGGAGGAAAAACCTCCAAATTCGAAACAGATTTTGCTGATAAAAAACTAATAATCGAAACAGGCAATATGGCCTTCAGAGCCGACGGTGCAGTCACCGTACGCTACGGCGACACCATGGTTCTAGCGACTGCAATAGTCGAACCCAAACCAAGACCCGACACCGATTTCTTCCCACTCATGATTGATTATGAAGAGCGCTGGTACGCCTCCGGAAAGATTTCCGGTAGTCGCTACATGAAACGCGAAGCAAAGCCATCTGATAAATCGATACTAACGGCTCGTTTGATCGACCGCCCAATCCGACCACTATTTCCCAAAGGTTACCGCAATGATGTGCAGGTAGTGATTACGGTCTTGAGTGTTGATCTCGAAAACGAACCCGATGTGGTCTCTATTATTGCTGCTTCCACAGCTTTAATGCTGGCTGGTACGCCTTTCGAGGGTCCTGTTGCAGCGGTTCGTATTGGCCAAATCGACGGCAAACTAGTCGTTAACCCTACTCTTACCGAGCAGCTCGATAGCAAACTAAACCTCACTGTTGCAGGCACTAAAGATGCCATTATGATGGTCGAGTCGGTCGCCTCAGAAGTCTCGGAAGCTGTCATTCTCGACGGCTTCGAGCTGGCTATTAAAGCCTGGCAGCCGGTCATCGAACTACAAAATAAAATGGTCAAGGACCTTGCCATTACCAAAAAAGACTTTGATCTATTTAAGCCAAACGCAGAAGTGGAAATCAAAATTGGTGAGTACCTCAAGACCCGTCTGGGCGAGCGTGTTCGACACGCCGATAAAACCAAACGCCACGAAGCAATTGGCGAATTACACGATGAGGTGATGGCCGAATTCGGATTATTGCCAGACGACGTCGAAGACGATGGCAAAACTCGCTATGGTCATCCAGATATCGAAGTAGCCTTCGAAAAAATAATCGATTCTGAAATCCGCCGAGCAATCCTTGAAGAAGCTACTCGACCCGATAACCGCAAAAACACCGAGATCCGCCCATTGAGCATGCAAGTTGGTATTATTCCACGAACTCACGGTAGCGGCTTATTTACACGCGGTGCTACCCAAGCCCTAACCTTAACAACACTGGCTCCAGCTGGTGCTGCCCAACAGATAGAGAGCATGGACGAAGATACCGAAAAGTTCTTTTTGCACCACTACAACTTTGCACCTTTCTCGATTGGCGAGGCCCGCCCGATGCGCTCCACTAGCCGACGCGAAATAGGCCACGGCAATTTGGCCGAACGAGCCTTGCAGGCAGTTTTACCTACTAAAGAAGACTTTCCTTATACCATTCGAATCGTTACCGAAATACTCAGTAGCGCCGGCTCGACCTCAATGGCAGCCACTTGTGGCAGTACACTGAGCCTAATGGATGCAGGTGTACCAATTACCAGCCCAGTCAGTGGTATTGCCATGGGCCTAATGGTCAATCACGCCGACCCTAGTCAGTACGTAATACTATCAGACATCCAAGATGCTGAAGATTTTGCTGGTGACATGGACTTTAAGGTAGCTGGAACCAGCCAAGGCATTACAGCAGTCCAGATGGATATCAAGCTCAAAGGCCTTAGCCTCGAAATACTCAAGGCTGCCCTCGAGCAAGGCCAGCAAGGTCGAGCCGAAATACTCTCTGCTATGAACAAGGTTTTAGATAAGCCCCGTGCCGATCTCAGCCCCTATGCACCACGAATCACGAAGCTCCAGATTAACCCCGATAAGATTCGTGAAGTCATCGGTAAAGGTGGTGAAACAATCCAACGCATCACTGCTGAGACTGGTGTCGATATCGATATCGAAGATTCTGGCCTGATTATGATATCTAGTGCCGATTCAGGTGCCGCTCAAGTTGCCAAGGAAATGATTGAGGCAATAGTGGCTGAACCAGAAGTTGGCAAGGTGTATAATGGCAAGGTTATCAAGGTTATGGACTTCGGTGCTTTCGTCGAGATTATGCCTGGTAAAGAAGGCATGGTGCATGTCAGCCAAATCCGCGACGAGCGTGTCGAGGATATTCGCAAGGAACTCAACGAGGGCGATGAGGTTAAGGTAAAACTGACCGAAATCGACGACCGCGGACGGCTCAATCTTTCGATAAAGGCTGCCAAATAAGAGCATTGTCGTTCCAGAGTCTGCCCAGCTACTAGTTGGGCAGGACTGGGGGGATAAAAATGAAACACGATAAGCAGCAAGCCAAGCTAGATTCTATCGCTAGCCTCATCACTAATCGCGCAGTAGATATTGAGCTTGCGAAGTCCTGTTTGAACCCCGTACCAGGAGAGGGAAGTGCTAGTGCCGAGCTAATGATGATTGGCGAAGCGCCAGGTGCTAAAGAAGACCAGCTCGGACGCCCTTTTGTAGGGGCCAGTGGTAAATTCCTCGATGCCATGCTCGGTAGTATCGGACTTGAGCGTCAGGATGTTTTTATCACTAATATCGTCAAGTTCCGACCACCCAAGAACCGCGATCCTCGCCCCGCCGAAATAAAGGCATGTATGCACATTTTGCATCAGGAAATCGATGCCTTGCGACCCAAGCTGATAGTGTTACTAGGCCGACATGCTACCAACGCCTTCTTCCCGGATCTAACAATTAGTGAAGCTCATGGCGAGCCTCTCGTGCGAGCAATCGAGCTAGGTGCTAAAGCCTCAATACAGCAAGCATTTTTGCCACTTTACCACCCAGCCGCCGCTCTCTATAACGGATCAATGCGCAAAACACTACTCGGTGATTTTGCGAAAATACCTCAAATATTAGCCATTATTAACAAAGCAAAATTATAAATAATAAGAAAGGATGTATTAACCAATATGTCAAAAGATAATTTAAAAAGCCGTCCATTGACGGCGCAAGACCTAGGACTTGATAAGACGAATAATTCGAACCAGCCTAGCCAGACTAGTCAGTCTGGGCAATCAATCTCTGCAACCGCAGCCAAGGCTTCGGTACCACCTTCAAGTCAAACCAATTCAACGGCTCAGCCAGCAGCTCAATCAACTGCTAGCCCAGCCCAGCCAAAACCAGCCTACGGCGGCAACCGCAATAATAACAGCGGAAAACCAGGCAACCCCAACCGCAACTTTCAAAAGTCTCGCGGCGGCGGCGGTAATAACAATAGGCGCTTCGATAAGCGACCAACTCAATACTCAGTTGGCAGTTTTAACCAAATCAAGCCAGCTGTTGCTCCAGTTTCTGCAGCTACTGTAGGTATGAGTAAAATTGATGCAGGTAAGCTCAAAATTATCCCACTTGGTGGACTCAACCAAATCGGTAAAAACATTATGGCTCTCGAATACGAAGACGATATTATCGTAATGGATATGGGCTTCACCTTCCCCAACGAAGATCAGCCCGGCATCGACTTAGTTGTATCAGATATCACCTACCTAGAGCAACGCAAGCACAAGATTCGTGGAATAGTCATCACACACGCCCACGAAGACCACGTTGGTGGTATTCCGTTTCTATTGCCAAAAATCCCGGCTCCTATCTATGCAGCCCAATTTACCATCAAGTTTATCGAGCGCAAACTCGAAGAGTACAAGCTCGATTTTAAGCCCGAACTACACATCATAAACCAAGACGCCCACGACAAAATCCAGCTTGGTGTATTTACCGTAGAGTTTATTCGTGTCACTCACTCCATCCCCGATGCTTGTGCGTTGGCGATCCACACTCCTGTTGGTACCATCATCAACACTGGCGATTGGCGCTTCGAAGAAGAGCCACTAGACGGCAAGCTATCTGACAAAAGCCGCTTAAAAGAGCTTGGCGATGAAGGCGTAGCACTTCTTATGTGCGATTCGACCAATTGTGAAAATCCTGGTCGTACTCCATCGGAACGCGAAATTGTCGACACTCTAGACGAAATCATGGTGCGCAATTACAACCGCCGAGCAATTATATCTTCATTTGGTAGCCAGATTACCAGAATGCAGATCATCATTAATGCCGTCGACAAGGCCCACCGTAAGCTAGTGGTGGCCGGACGAAGTATGCTCAACAACCTCGAGCTCTCAGTAAAGCTTGGTTATATCAAGGTTCCACCTGGTTTAATAATCAAGGCCCAAGATATGAAAAACTACCAAGATAGCGAAATAGCAGTGCTTACTACTGGTTCGCAGGGCGAAGAGTTTTCGGCCTTGCAACGAATGGGTAAGGGCGAGCATCGCGATGTCAAATTAAAAGAAGGCGATATTGTAATACTTTCTTCCTCAATTATCCCAGGCAACGAAAAGTCAGTCTGGGGAATGGTCGACAATCTTTACCGTTGGGGAGCCTATGTTTATCAGACCGCCACACGTGGAGTTGATGAGCTTGGCATATTCCATATCTCAGGTCATGCCAACGTCGACGAAGTCAAAGAAATGCTTGAGCTAACCAAGCCTAAGTATTACCTGCCGATTCACGGTGAGCTGCACCACCTTGTGCATAATGCCAAAATCGCCACCGATATGGGTTACGACAAAAAAGATGTCTTCGTTATCGAAAACGGCCAAACTCTCGAAATGACCAAAGATGCCATGAAACTCGGACCTAAGGTTCAGGCTGGTGAAGTGCTAATCGATGGTGCTGGTATCGGTGATGTTCAGGAAATTGTCCTTAAAGATCGACTAGCTATGAGTAGCGACGGAGTATTTATGGTCATTGCTACAGTCGATAAGCGAACAGGCAAGCTAGTAACCAGCCCAGATGTCATTAGCCGCGGTTTTATTTATGTCAAAGATAACGCCGATATCCTCAATAACTCCCGCAAGATTGTCAAAAATATCTTTATGAGTAAAAGCCCAAGTGTTCCAGCTAGTTCGCCAGCCTTCAAGGCCCGTATGCGCGATGAGCTCAGCAACTACCTCTATAAAGTTACCAAGCGTAACCCTATCGTTCTGCCTGTTGTTGTCGAAGTTTAGGTTTGACAAGCGTTGTATTTATTACATAAATATGCTATAATACTTATGTTTTGAATAACAATAAACCAAAAAATACTCTAGCAACCCTTATCTTAATAAGGCTATAATAACTTAGTATGGCTAAACGCAAGCGAAAAGCAACCAAGAGTAAAAAACAAATCAAGAGTAATCTCCAGGATCAGGAGGCCGGCTTAAAGCGATCAGTAGTCAAGGAAGTTCTGGCAATACTTCTAATCACCATTGGCGTATTCGTGATATTAGCGCTAGTTGGAGTAGCCGGCAATCTCGGCAAGTGGGTACTCGATGCAGTAAAGTTCCTGATAGGGCAGAGTGTATATATGGTCCCGATAGCCCTATTCGGCGTAGCTTTTATGCTTTTTGCTCAAGAAAAACACCCCCTCAGGCTACATAATTTGGTCGGTATATTTAGCTTTTTTATATGTTTAAGTACGATCCTCCAGGCTCTACTCGGCCCGGAGGTGAGCTTCAGTATCAGTACTGTAGGCAATTACGGCGGGGTTGTGGGGTACGGTATCTACACTCTTGTCTCACCAATCCTTACCAGGTGGGTTCTAGTGTTTATTTTTGCAATGCTAACTATCATCTCGGTGATAGTATCGGCCAATGCCAGGCTCCAACAAATCATCAACAAGATATTTAGTCCAATGCGTAAAACCAAAGATGAAGAGGGTAACGCTGTCCCAGCTTTTAAGATCAACACCCTGCCTATTACAGGTACTATCGGCAAAGATAAAGACGAGCCCAAGACAGAGTCAGAGCCTATCGTGGCTTCATTTGATGCCGAGTGGAAGTACCCATCTGCCGAACTACTCGAAACTACTACTACACAGGCTGACCCCGGTGATGCCAAGAAAAATGCCGCCACAATCGAAAAGACTTTTGCCGATTTCGGCTATGGAGTCAAAATGGAAGGTGTCGATGTTGGGCCAACTGTATCGCAATACTCGCTTAAACCACCAGATGGAGTAAAGCTATCTAAGTTTGCCGAACTCGACAAAAATCTAGCCCTTGCACTGGAGGCCGAGCAAATCCGAATCGAAGCCCCAATACCCGGGAAGAGCTCGGTCGGAGTAGAAGTCCCGAACAAAAAAGCCTCAATCGTTCGACTCAAAGATATTATGACATCCGACGAAGTTAAGGCCGAAAAAGCCAAACTAACGTTTGTACTCGGGCGCGATGTCAATGGCGCAATCGTTACTGGTGATCTCACAAAAGCCCCCCACTTGCTTATAGCGGGTGCTACCAATACTGGTAAGAGTGTTATGATCAATACACTTTTGGTGAGTTTGCTTTATCGCAATAGTCCCAGCGAGCTAAAGCTGATATTGGTCGATCCCAAGCGTGTCGAGCTCGGACTCTATGAAGGAATACCGCACCTTTTGAGCCCGGTAATCTTTGAGCCGACCCAAACTATCTCTGCACTCAAATGGGCAGTGGCCGAGATGGAACGCCGGCTCAAGCTCCTAGCTGCCAATTCGGCTCGTGACATCGGTGAGTTTAATAAGCAAAAAAATGTCGACAAAATGCCCTTCATTGTAATTGTTATCGATGAGTTATTCGATCTTATGATTGTCGCTGGCAAAGACGTAGAGGCGTTGATTCAGCGTATCTCACAAATGGCTCGTGCTGTAGGTATCCACCTGGTACTTGCCACGCAGCGCCCGAGCGTCAATGTTATTACTGGTACCATCAAAGCCAACATCCCAACTCGTATCGCACTTACGACTACTAGCAATGTCGATTCCCGAACTATTATCGATGCTGCTGGTGCCGAAAAGCTTCTGGGCAATGGAGATATGCTCTACAAGAGCCCAGTCCTGCTCAAAGCCAAGCGCGTCCAGGGTGTATTGGTAAGTAATTCTGAAGTCACTAAAATAGCAAAATTCCTCAAGGCTCAACGCGAACCGCAGTACAATGACGAAGTCTTGGCTCAGGCCGTCAAGATCAAAGGTCTATCCTCTATCCTTAGCGATGGCGGCAGCGACGAGGACGATGAGCTTTTCGACCAAGCCGTTGAGGTTTGCTTACAAAGTGGCAAAGGCTCAACTAGTCTTATTCAGCGTCGTCTCAGAGTTGGTTATGGCAGAGCAGCCCGACTGCTAGATATGCTCGAAGAGCGTGGTGTTGTCGGTCCATCTGAAGGTGCTTCTAAACCCAGAAAGCTACTGATATCAGGCTCTGATCAAATCGGCGGAGGCACTAGTGAGCCCGAATGAAAAACCTAAATCTTCAGCAAAAATAACCTCACCGCGGCTCGGTGGTTTGAAATTAAGCGAGCTGCTCAGTAAGCGCCGGCGACAGCTCGAGCTCAATCTCGATAGTATCGAACGTAGTACGCATATTCGGCGAAAATACCTAGAGCTAATCGAAGCTGGCGATTACGCCAATCTACCCAACGATGTGTACAGTCGTGGGTATGTCAAAAATTACGCCGAAGAGCTCGGCTTTGATACCACCGAAATACTCAAAATATACTCGCGCGAGCGCCACGAATACGATATGTCGCTTGGCTCAGCTGGAAAAATTAAAAAAGCTGGCGGACTCAAGCCAATTGGCTCACAGAGTTATTCTATTACCCCTCGCACCATTTTGGTGGCCCTGACAGCCATTTTTGTGCTAGCTATGGTCATTTATGTTGGCTGGCAGTTTTCGCAGCTCTCAACTCCTCCAAACATTCGCCTATCGAATGCCGACAAAGCCAGCACTACCTCAAGCTACGCAATAGTTAGCGGCGAGGTCGATACAGGTTCGGATGTATTTATCAACGATTCGCCCATCTTATCTGCCCCCGATGGCTCTTTTAGCGACCGCGTTATGCTGGTCAATGGCTCCAACCAAATCAAAGTTAGCGCCCGAAATAAATTCGGCAAAGAAACATCCAAAATAATCGTTGTAGATGCCAAAACCACCACCAACGACCTCTCACAGCTAGTGGTCAGGAGTTCGGTATTCGATGGTGTCGAGGCACTAGTTACAGCCGGCCCACAAGCAATATATATTACTACCAAGAGCGACGGTAAAGAGGCTTTTAAGGGCACCATGCTTCCGGGCTCCAAGCAGTTGTTCCAAGCCAAGGAGTCTATCAGAATCACGACTGGTAATGCCGGCAGTACCAGTGTAGTATTGACCAATTCGGTAGTTGCCAATAAGTCTATCGGCAGCCTCGGACCGGAGGGTGAATCAAAGCAAGACATAATATTTAACAAGGATACTTTCGTCAAATGAGTAAAACATTTTCCTACGATGTAGTCAGTGAGTTCGATCAGTCCGAAATGAACAATGCAGTTGATCAAACTGCCCGCGAAATCCAAACTCGCTACGATTTTCAAGGTACCGGCTCCAAAATTAACTACGATAAAGACTCTCAAAAAATAGATATCGAATCCAATTCCGAGCTAAAGCTCGAAACCATCGTCGATACACTCGAGTCCAAATTTATAAAGCGAGGGCTCGACCTCAAGCACCTGGATAAGTCGCAAGAAGTCACACAGTCCTCGATGGTCTACAAGAAGTCACTGCCATTGGTGCAGGGACTTGATCAAGACAAGGCCAAAAAAATTACAAAACTAATCCGTGACAGCTACCCCAAGGTCAAAACCCAAATCCAAGGCGAAGAAGTTCGGGTTATGTCAGCATCCAAAGATGACCTCCAAAACGTAATGCAATTACTCAAGAGCTCCGACCTAGACATGCCCTTGAACTTTACAAATTTTCGCTAAAGCTGACAAAGCTTTCATTAGTAGCCGATTTCTGCTTAAATAAGGGTACAAATAAAACCCGACAAATCTGTTATTGCTGCAAATTTCAAAAAAGTTCAAAATGCCTGTTGACATGTACGTATGGTGTTCGGTATAGTAATCTTACTTAAGAATAAAAACCGAACATATCTTTAGGAGGGTATAATGACAACAGCACAATTACAAAAACAAGCAGCAAAAAGCACAGCAAAGGTCGAGCAGCAGCAATCATCAACAAATAAATCAACAAATAAAATAGAGGAGAATCCATTGGCCGAAGCAGTAAAGAAACCAAAATCAGATAAAATATCTGGAGCCGACTCCAAAGAAAAAGCCTCACGGCTCAAGGCAGTCGAATTAGCTGTCGAACAAATCGAACGCCAATTTGGCCAGGGTTCTATCATGAAGCTAGGCGAGGGCATGAACGTCGCTGTCGAAACAATCCCCACCGGTAGCCTTTCGCTTGATATCGCTCTTGGCGGCGGCTTACCCCAAGGACGCATTATCGAAATATACGGCCCAGAATCTAGTGGTAAAACCACCTTGGCCCTACACGCAGTAGCAGAGGTACAAAAACGCGGCGGCCTAGCTGCCTTCATCGACGCCGAGCATGCTGTCGACCCAGAGTATGCAGCCAAGATAGGTGTTAAGCTCGACGATCTACTAATTTCTCAGCCAGACACAGGCGAACAGGCTCTTGAAATCTGCGAAACTCTTGTACGCAGCAGTGCCGTCGATATTGTTGTTATCGACTCCGTAGCCGCACTCGTGCCTAGGGCCGAAATAGAAGGCGATATGGGCGATAGCCACATGGGCTTACAGGCCCGATTAATGAGCCAAGCTCTTCGAAAGCTAACTGGCGTTATAGCCAAATCCAACACTACCGTTATATTTATCAACCAACTACGCATGAAGATAGGTGTAATGTTCGGAAACCCCGAAACCACTTCAGGCGGGCAAGCCCTCAAATTTTATGCATCGGTCCGCCTCGATATACGTAGGTCCGAAGCTCTTAAGGACGGCGACAGTATTATAGGCAACCACGTTAAGGTCAAAGTAGTCAAAAATAAAGTCGCAGCTCCGTTTAAGGTCGCGGAATTCGACATTATGTACAACGAAGGTATCAGCACTGCCGGCGACATGATAGATCTTGCTGTCAAAGAAAACCTCGTTGTCAAATCTGGAGCTTGGTACTCTTATAATGACGAAAAAATAGGTCAAGGCAGGGAAGCGGCCAAGCAATTTTTGAAAGACCACCCAAAAGTTATGCAAGATCTCGATAAAATTATTCGAGCAAAGTCCTTTCCAAAATAGTTCAGATGTCCGTAATCACCAAGATATCTCCACAAAAAAAGCGCCAGGGCTACTACAATATTTTCGTCGATGGTAAGTATGCTTTAGCGCTCACCGAGCTCGACCTAACAGTGTTTGGACTTCGTGTAGATCAAGTACTTACCCCGGGGTTACTCAACGATCTTAGATCCGCTCAGGCTAAGTCTAAAAGCTATAATTTTGCCTTGCGATACCTGGCTTTGCGACCCCGCAGTATAAAAGAAGTCAAAGATTACCTGACCACTCGCAAAGACTTCAGCATTCAAGATGCCGATATTACAATCACAAGGCTAATTGAGCAAAATTATTTAAACGATCAAGACTTCGCTGCGATGTGGGTTCGTAACCGCTTGCTTCTTAAGCCAAAATCCACCAGCGTACTTCGACTCGAGCTTATAAAAAAAGGTATCGACAAAGACATCATCAACGAAGTGCTCTCGCAACTCGACGAGACGGCCCAAATAGCTTCTTTGAGCGACCTTATAACCAAAAAAGTGCGTCAAACCAAATACCAAAATAAACAAAAACTTACAGAGTATCTATCTAGGCAGGGCTATAGCTATAGTTTGGTCAAAAAAACCCTCGAAGAGCTAGGTCTTTTTGAGAATTAGTCTCACAATTATTAGAGCCAAAATAACCCAAACTATTGCTACCAGAAAAACTGCCTCCACTTATTTATTATTACCAGTATAGTTTGTTTTTGTTTACGCAGGCAATACTTTTGCGCCCGCCCGCTGAGCCTTGGCTTTTGTTAGGGCATCTTTTATGATTACCGTGTTACCTTGCACTTTAATCACAGCCGAGCGGTTGATTATAAAAGACTCTCGAATAATCCTCTCTGGAAACCTCGAAATAATATGCAGCTTACTGACATAAAATGTAGTGTAATCAAAACTAAAGTCTTTGACTTTACCTAGTTTTTTGCCTGATTGCGTCTCGACCTTAGAGCCTATTAGTCTGTATTTGCTGACTATCATTGCGCTTTGGCGAACCAATTCGTCGGCTTCGGCAATGTCATCTTGGGAGTTAATAATTACTTGGCGGTCGGTCGATAGTCGTATGTCTTCGGGTAAAATATACTTTTCTGTTTTGCTATCTCTCATAATAACCACTATAAGCTCTATCTTGAAATTATCCTTGTTTATAAGCCAACCGACTACATCAGCGATAGCCGAGCCGTCATGAACACTAAATACCTTTTTGCCAATGATAGATGTTATAAGCTTTTGCATTTACGCTATTATAACTGCTTGCATGGTTTTTTGCTTGTGGTGGTGTCAACAGGTTAGAATCCTTGACCTACGACCCAAAATAAGCTACAATAGTAGCAGTCAAATTAATTAACCTTTTTGCTCCGACTTTAATCAACCAGACGGAGACGATTTCGCAGCAAAGCGAATGGGCCAAAGAGAGGAGTACTAAATGCGCAATTACGAAGTTGCAATAGTCTTGCACCCAGATCTAGAAATCGACCTGGCCGCAACATTAGAAAAAATCGAAGCTGTTTTCACTAAAAACGGCGGTAAAATCAACAAAAAAGACAATTGGGGCAAGCGTAAGCTAGCCTATACCATCAAAAAACAAGACTGGGGCATTTATGTTTTTTACGAAATATCAATCGACCCTTCAAAAGTCACCAAAATCAACCAAGTTCTAAGAATTACCGAAGAGGTAATGCGCTATCTTGTGGTATCGCTCGAAAACATCCGATATATCACAGTACCTAGCAAAACAACCCAGACAAAACCAGTCGTCCAAGCTAAGCCAGAAGTTGCTAAGGCAGAGAAGCCACTAGCGGAAAGCGAGGCAAAGTAATAATGGCAAAAGATTTTAACCAAGCAATAGTTATGGGTAATCTTACCCGTGACCCAGAAATGCGCACCACTCCGGGTGGTCAAAACGTTACATCATTTAGTATCGCAACCAACCGTAGCTGGCAGGATCAAAGTGGTGAAAAAAAGGAAGCCGTTGAGTATCATAACGTAGTTGCCTGGGGCAAACTCGGCGAACTCGTCAATACCTACCTCAAAAAAGGCCGCAAGGCACTTATTGTAGGCCGACTCCAAACCCAGAGCTGGGAAGCCGAAGACGGATCCAAAAGGCAACGCACCGAGATTGTCGCCAGTGACATCAATTTTGTTGGCGGACAAGCCGAAGGTGGCGATTATACTACCCCCGAAGCACCCAAATCTGCTTCGACTACCAAACCAACTAAAGCCGATGAAGCACCTGTCGACGACATGGGCGAAGGCGAAATTAACCTAGACGACATACCGTTCTAAAGAAAGAAACTACTATGGCAGAATTTTACAAAACCAAGCAGAACAAAATATACAGCGAAGATATCAACGGATTCGACTACAAAGACGTCAAGACACTACAAAAGTATCTCAATAGCGTCGGCAAAATCGACACCCGTAAAAAGACAGGCGCTAGCATGAAACACCAACGCATGCTCGCGGTTGCACTAAAGCGCGCACGACACTTAGGGCTCTTACCATTTGTTGTTAAGTAGGCAAATATGTACGGAGTAACAGATTTACGCAAGGACACACTAATCGATATCGATGGTGTGCCATATAAGGTGCTCGAGTATGCCCAAAAGCAGATGGGGCGCGGCGGAAGCATCGTCAATACCAAGCTAAAAAACCTCATAACCGGTCAGGTTATCGATAAGACTTTCAAAAATGTAGAGAAGGTTAAGCCTGCCGAAATCGGCCGCCAGAGAGTACAGTACCTGTATAACACTGGTGGTAGAATTAGCGTTATGGATCAAACCAGCTACGAAACCATCGAGCTCGACCTCTCGGTTGACGAAAATATCCCAAAGTACATCATCGAGGGCGGCACAATCGACGCCCTGACATACGACGATAAGATAATCGGCTTTGAGTGGCCCAAAAATGTCACCCTCAAGGTTGTTAGTGCTCCAGGTGCCGACAAGGGCAATAGCTCGAGTGCCAGTACCAAAGAGGTAACACTCGAAACCGGTCTAAATATTCAGGCCCCACAGTTTATTAAGCAGGGCGACATCATCAAAGTCGATACTCGTAGCGCAACCTATATCGAACGCGCCAAATAAGCTGACTAACAAAAAACAGAGCAGGTACTAGTTGCTCTGTTTTTGTTATATCGTAAATAATATACTTATAAAACCAAATCATCAGAATATCAGAAGTTTTGAATTCGTATTTTTAGTTGTGTCTAAAGATAGTTACATCGCCGTCTCGAAACTCGTAATCTTTACCTTCTATTCTGGTCTTACCTGCTTCGCCAGCACCGACCCAGCCGCCAAAGGCAATAAAATCCTCAGAGCTTACCACTTCGGCTTTTATAAAGCCTTTTTCGAAATCGCCATGTATTGCTCCCGCCGCCTGTGGGGCCAG